>Ga0335073_10002788_pt1 | contig 24005 bp, 19 predicted proteins | sample Lox_Sample_22_FD_207093 | JGI IMG/M metagenome (GOLD analysis project Ga0335073, IMG submission 207093) | Soil microbial communities from Loxahatchee National Wildlife Refuge, Florida, United States - Lox_Sample_2.2 | ecosystem: Environmental > Terrestrial > Soil > Wetlands | place: USA... | reverse complement strand
ATCACGTGGTCGACGTCGGCCGGTTCGATACCCAGGAGGGCGAGCACCTCGATCGGGTCGGTGTTCGGCTCATTGTCTTGGCGTCGACCGCGCTCGCGGGCTCGCTCCGCGCTGTACCCACAGTCAACCAGGACCGTTCGCTCAGCGTTGCGGGCGAGCCAGAAGTAGTAGTCGAGAACGCACGGCCCATCCGGATCGCCGTATCGCCCGTAGCCGTAGTACTCGGTCGCCTTGCGTCCCTGCCTGGACGCGTAGCGCAGCGCATACACCTCGTACGTCTCGTCCGACGCCCGGTCGGTAACAGCAGTCATTGTCGCCTCACGCCCTTCTCAATCATCGCCCGAGGCGGTTGTCTGTGACCTACCACTGGCCTCGCGCGGCCTCGGTTGATCGACGCGATGCGAGTCCACGCCGGGGTCATCGCCTCATCCCAGGCATCGTGCGCTGACCGCGCGGCGTGGTCGCATATCCGTCCATCAATTCGTATTTACAGAAATCTCGGCAAGGGTACCGACGCGCTTGGACCGGGTCAACCCCCTGGGCCCAGCCCGCCAACTCGCGAAGGTCGCTTGACGGCCGGCGCCCATGCCGTTATCCTCGTTCGCACATCCGTACCGATGTTCCTATAACCGAACACCGAACGAGCACGAAGATCGTCAGACACTGCCACGATTTGTGGTCTCTGTTCCCAGCGCTTGGTGAACAGGGGTGCGCGCAGCGGCCGTGTCGCGACAGGCGACCGCGCCGCCACGTTCACCGAGTTCCGTCGGGACGCCGTGGCGATCGCTGCCCGTGGCGTGGACCCGGCGCGCGCGTAATAGCGGCAGCAGGAGAGAGGACGGACCATGAGCCAAGTCGTTGAAACGCATGCACCCGTTACGGTCCGTGCGCTGATAGGTAAGGAATGGCGCGACGGACACACCCGGGCCGGAGTGCGCGACCCCTACCGAGGCGGAACCGTTGGGTATGTGCCCGTCTCATCCGAGCGCGATTGCAACGACGCGTTGGACGCGGCCACCCGGGCAAGCCGGGCGATGGCGATGATGCCCGGATACGAGCGAGCCGCGCTCTTGCGTCGAGCTGCCGACGCGACTGCGGGTCGGGCGCCGGAAATCGGACGGGTGATGGCATTGGAGACGGGCAAGGCGCTGCAGGACTGCCTGGCCGAGGTCGAGCGCGCCGCCGACACGTTACGGCTGTGCGCCGAAGAGGCGGTCCGGATCGAGGGCGAGCACATTCCGATGGAGGCTTCGGCGATCGGCGCCGGCAAGCTCGGCCTGATGCTGCGCTTCCCCGTCGGTGTCGTCGCGGCCATCACGCCGTTCAACGGGCCGGTGAACCTTGCCGTCCACAAGCTCGGACCGGCGCTGGCGGCGGGCAACAGCATCGTGCTGAAGCCGTCACCGAAGGCGCCGCTCTGCGCGCATCTGTTCGTGGAAGCCGTGCTGGAGGCGGGCCCCCCGCCGGGGGCGGTGAACACGCTGTACGGAGATGACATCGCCCCCCAGCTCGTCAGCGACCCGCGAGTCGCGTTCGTGAGTTTCACCGGCTCGATCCCCGTCGGAAAGATCATTCGGAATTCGATCGGGATGAAACGCGCCGCGCTCGAGCTCGGCGGCGTCGGCCCCACGTTCGTGCACCACGACGCCGACCTAGGAGTCGCCGCGCGCGCGTGCGCGCGCAACAGCATGCTCCTGGCGGGCCAAAGCTGCATCTCGGTCCAGAACGTCTTCGTCGAACGGACGGTCTACGAGCCATTTCGCGAACTGGTCCATGACGAGGTGTCCACGATCCGCTTCGGAGACCCGATGGACCCGGCGACCGAAGTGGGCACCTTGATCGATGAGGCAGCCGCGCGACGTGTACACGCGATGGTCGCGCGCGCCACCGGTGACGGCGCGAACTTGCTGTGTGGCGGGGGCCGGGACGGCGCGCTGATGGAGGCGACGGTCCTGACCGAGGTCCGTCCGCAGATGGAGGTCGCGAACCAGGAAGTGTTCGGCCCGGTCATGACCTTGCAGCCCTACGACGAGATCGCCCCGATCTTCGAGTCCATAAGTTCGAGCCCCTACGGCCTGCAGTGCGGCATCTTCACGAACTCTCTGGACCTCGCGCTGACCGCGTTCCGAGAAGTCCGCACCGGCGGCGTGATCGTCAACGGGACCTCGCGGTGGCGGTCGGACCAGATGCCCTACGGCGGAGTCAAGGACAGCGGTATGGGGCGCGAAGGACCGAAGTTCGCCATCCGTGACATGACCGAGGAACGACTCCTGGTCGTCAACTGAACGCTTGCGGGCGCCGGCGAAGGCGATCAGTGAGGCCCGAGGGTCCCGATGGGCGGCTCGGGCCAGCCACGGGCGGGCCGAACCACACGATCGGTTCACCCAGCAGACCTGAAGACCGTCCTTTGGTCCTGATCGCCAAGGGTGAGCAACGAGATGTTGCGCGGCTCCGGGCCTGACGGTGCTCGGGGTCAGATTGCTTCGCGCGGCGTGAGCGAGCGTTGCTGCCACGAGTCAACGTGGCGGAGAAGGATTTTCCTCAGGCCCTTCGTGCGGGGTTCCACGTCGGCGGTGCGGCCGACGACCGTGACCGACGCCACCGGATCGCCGGAGGGACTGTGAACCGTCGTCCCCAGCGCGTAGCGCTTCCCTGACTGACGCACGTTCGTCGCAATCCGCGTGCTGCGGATCTCTTCGTATTCGTCAAGGAACCCAGCCACGAGCTCCGCGTCTTGCGAGTTACGCCGCCGGAGATACGCCTCACGCTCGGCGTCGGGGCGCGCCGCCAGGAGCGCTTTACCGCCCGCCGTGGCGAGCGGGTCGCGCCGGATGTTCGAGCGCGCGTCAAATCCCGCGACCGGATCGGTCCCGACCTCGGAGATGTAGATGAGATCATCGCCGGCCTGAACCCCCAGGAACACGGCCAGTTTGGTCTCCTGGTGTAGCCCGGCGAGATCCGGATGCGTCACCAATCCGGCCCGGATATGACCACTGGCCAGCGTCAAGCCGTATACCGCTGGCCCTAGGTACAGGCGCCGGTCCTGCTCATAGAGCCAACCCGTGGCCAACAGGCCACTCATGAAGCCATGCACCGAGCTCTTGGGGGCATCCAGTGCCCGAGCCAGCTCAGCAAAGGTCAGCCCCGGGTTGTAGACAACCTCCTCGAGGATCCTTGTTACGCGGTCGACTGTGCGGTGATTCTGCGGCATGTACCTAGAGGGTACTGTGCCCACACGTCGTATCGGTCTATCCAGCCGGATAGACCTCTGCTCAACGCGCTTCGCGCGTGGCAGTCCGTCCGAGTCCGCCGGCAGCGTCTCAACCGCGGGAGGCGCTCCGAATCGCTCTCGTTCTCCTGTCAAAGCCCCCACAGGCCCGCGAACGGCCTGGCCGTGCCGCCCGACCGCTGTAGCGACCGCGCAGTCACCACGACATTCCGCGACGACCCATCCGAATAATTGACTTTAGTCATGGTGTGGTGACACAGCTGGTCATATCGTCCACTCCCAACTGCCCTCGGCGTTCGGTTTGGGTCCGCGAACGTGGGTCAATACCATCGCCCGCCGCGAGGCTTTGTCCGCCTCCCACGTGCGAGCGCGCACTGGCTTACCAGGCTGCTTCGAGCAGTTCGGTCAGCTCGTCAGGACCCGCAGGCCGAGGTATCCGCGTCAAAGACCAATCGTCCATCGCGTGGGTGACCACGTCAGGTATGGCCTCCTGCGCGACACCCACATCACGCAGGCGTTCGGGTACCGCTACCCCTCTGAGGAAGCTGACCACGGCCGGGATCGCCCCGTCGCCGCCCGACGCCGATGCCCTGGGTCCCGCGCCGAGCGCATCGGCGATCCGGGAAAACGTTGGACCGGTCACCGGTTCGTTGTAGCGCATGGTGTGTGGCAGCAGCATCGCCTCGACGACCCCATTCGAGGTGTTCGAACGGGGACCGGCGGCATGCGACAGCGCCTGGGCCAGGCCGCCACCGACATAATCGCTTCCTTGACCGCATAAGAGCGCCCCGATCATGAGGCGCAGGCGCGGCTCGGGGTCGTCGGGCGCATCCGACAGCCGCGGCAGCCACTCGGCCAGGATTCTCGCGGCGTGTGCGAGCAGCGCTTCGGCGAGAGGGTCGTCGATACCCGCCTGCAGGCCCTCGATGGCCATCGAGAAGGCGTTCAGGCCCGACGCCTGCGCGAGCCTTACCGGGGCTGTCAAAGCCATGTCGGTGTCGAAGAAGATGCCCTGGGCGCGTGTCGCCGGATCGAACAGAGCAAGCCGCTCGTCGGTCTCTGGATCGCGAACCGCGCTGCCCGCCTTCGCGTATGCAGTGATCGGTGTACTTGGAACGACCCACTGCGGCAGCTTCGGCGCAGTCAGACGCGGGCTCACGAGGCGACCGTCTTCCTGCCGCCGGGTGCACAACTCGCGCACGTCTCGCTTCTCAGCGAGAAGAATCGCCGCCGCCCGGCCGGTGACAATCGCCGAGCCGCCCCCAACGGCGATCACACCGTCTCCCCCGACGTCCTCGAGGGCCTTCCGTCCGGCTTCTACCGAAGGTATCGGGCTGTGTTCCGCAACACCCTCAAACCGTCCCGCGAAACGATCGCCGAGCGCAGACTCGACGCGCTCGAGCGCGGCGGGATGATGATTGGCAATCGCCGGGTCGCTGAATACCACCGCGCGCCGGACTCCGAGCCGGTCCAGCTCGCGCGGAAGGCCGGCGAGCGCGTCGGGCCCGCAGAACGTCCGAAAAGCGGGAGTCGCGTGCTGAAAGGACGGCACGGTCATGAGTGAGAACCTCCTGTAGCAGCCACAGCGCCCTCGGAGTCTTCAGCAGTGGAGGACAACTCTCTTTCCCTAAATACGAACTGCTAATCGCCTATACGAACAGACTAACCGGATCGCTCCGCGCTGTCAAGACTGGCCCTTGCGCGCACACGGACGCATCTGCCGGTGGGCCGCAGACTGGGGGCGGCCCACGATGGGGTGATGACCTGGCTGTACGCTCTACCGCCGTGCCCCAGAACCATCGCACCGTTGACCGGATGACGAGAATCCTCGAGGAGGTCGTTTATCGGCCCGGCTTGACGTTCGCCGAGCTGACTCGGGCCGTTGACGCTCCGAAGAGCTCGGTCCACGGTTTCGTCCGCGGGCTCCTCGCCACTGGCTGGCTTCATGAGGAGCACCGGCGCTTCTACATCGGGCCTGCTGTGTACGGCTTGACGCTGGCCAGTGGTCGCATCCCGGCCGGAATGGTGACCCACTCCGACCTCGACGAGTTGCACCGGGATACGGGGCTCGCGGTTTTCCTGGGCGTGCTGGCCGGCGATCATCTCATCTACATCTCGGAGGCAGGAAGCGATCCAGTCGACGGGTTCAACGCTCGCTCGAGCATCCGCCGGGCGCCGCTGGCTACGGCCGGCGGCAAGGCACTTCTCGCGGCGCGCTCGGACCCCGAGCGCGAGGCCTACCTCCGCCGCCGCAACCCGGATGAGGCGGATCTGGTCCACACGTTCCTGGAGGAGTACGAGGACATCCGCAGCACACGGGTCGCGACCAACCTGCGCCAGTCGGGGATGCGCTACGCGCTCGCGACGACCGTCGACAATGCCTACGGGGAGGCAGTCGCGTCAGTGACCCTCGTTGGCCGCACGGCCGACGTGCAACCCCGTCAGGCGAGGCTCCGCGAAATCCTAATCTCCCGTGTCAAATCGCCCACGTCCGGAGGCCAGTGATGGGGTACACCGACTACAGCCGTGTGAAGATCACGAGCCAGGGGAGGGTGGTTACCGCGGTCCTCGACAACCCGCCCCTGAACCTGATCACGCGGGACCTCCTCGAGGAGCTCGGCCGCCTCACGGCCGAACTTGCCGCTGACCCCGAGCCGCTGGTGGTCGTGCTGAAGAGCGCCGATCCGGATTTCTTCATACCTCATGCCGAGTTCGCCAACCTCTACTCAATTCTGCCTTCCGAGGCCCCCGAGGCCGCTGATGAGGCATCGCCGAACAGCATCCACGAGATCTGCGAGCGCCTGCGCACGATGGACAAGATCACCATCGCCCAGGTCGAGGGACGGGCAGGCGGCGGTGGCGCGGCGCTGGTCATGGCGTGCGACATGCGGTTCGGCGCGATTGGAAAGGCCGTGTTCAACAACATGGCGGTGCCCCTCGGGACGGTTCCGGGGGGCGGCGCCTCCCAATACATGCCACGGCTCGTCGGGCGATCGCGAGCATTGGAATTGATTCTGGGCGGCATCGATCTCGACGCCGAGACCGCGGAGCGTTGGGGCTATGTGAACCGCGCGCTCCCTCCCGCGGAGATCGATGCGTTTGTGGCCGCGACCGCGCGTCGCATCGCATCGTGCCCGGCGGACGCCGTGCGACTCACCAAGCAGGCCGTTGATGCCGCCGGTAAGCCGCTGGAGGACGGTCTCCGGGAGGAGAGCTTCCGCTTCCAGCAGCTGATGGCCTCCGCGGATTCGATCGCCAACATCAAGAGGTTCCTCGCCCTGGGCGGCGAGACACGAGCCGGCGAGAAGCGACTCGGGGAACTGCTCGGCGAAGTCATCGAGAGCTCGAACGCCTGACCGGCCTACGCGCCCCGGCACCGCCGTGAGGATCGGGGCGAGGTCCCAAGTCAACCCACGAGAGGAGCAGCGTTGAGACTGAGCGGAAAGGTCGCCTTCGTGACCGGTGCCGCAGGCGGGATCGGTAGGGCCATTTGCGCGCGCTTCCTCGAGGAAGGGGCACGGGTGGCGGCGACGGATATCGACTTAGACGGCGCCGGCGAGGCGGTCGCGGACGCGCGCGACGACGGACGCGCCATCGCCCTGCGGTGTGACGCCGGCGACAGCGAGAGCGTACGCGGCGCGATCGCCAGCACGGTGACCGCCTTCGGCACGCTCAACGTCCTATGCAGCGTCGCCGGCGGCTCGTCCTCTCGCGACGGAACGGTTACAGAGGCGCCGGAGGAGGAGTTCTGGCGGGTCATCAGGCTCGATCTGTTCGGCACGTTTCTGACCTGCAAGCACGGGATACCGGAGCTGATCAGGGCCGGCGGTGGCTCGGTGATCAACATGACGTCGATGACCGCGCTGATGGGAGTGCCCGACCGCGACTGCTACACCGCCGCCAAAGGCGGCGTAGCCGCCCTCACTCGATCGGTGGCCACCGAGTACGCGCCTCATTCGATCCGAGTTAACGCGATCGCCCCCGGCATGACGGTGACACCACGAGTGCAGGCGCGCGCGAGGTCCGAGCGGATCAAGGCGCTCGCCGCTCGCCACCTGCTGGGCCCCGCCGAGCCCATTGACATCGCCCAGATGGCGGTCTATCTGGCCTCGGACGAATCTCGCGTGGTCACAGGGCAGATCCTGTCAGTCGACAGCGGCGTCACGATCCACTGATCGGTTGACGGTCGCCCAGATCCGCCGCCGGCGACCGACGGCGAGCGCGGACCGGCCGTCGGCGGCTAGCTATTAGCCAGATAGGTATGTCGTCGCCCACGCGCTGCGGGCGACCGCGCGCGTAAGACCGGGGGCACCTCCGAGGACCGCAGATCGGCACCGCCGCCGCCAATGATCGGGTATTTCGCTCACGTCGGGGCGCCAAGCACGGTCAGCGAACCGACATTCAGGATTTAGCCCTCGTCTACGCGACCGCCAGGCTCGGCGAGAGCAGTCGAGCCAGCCGGCGCGCAGCACTGCGGCATCCGACCTACCGGGGAGCAGGTGAGCATCGCCGTCCCCGGCATCGAAAAACCCAACGCCCGCGGCGCAACGCCACCTACAACTGGCTGTCTCGGCGCTCACTCTCGAATGAGGATGAGCCGTTTCGACGCGAGCCGTTGACGGGCGCGGTCCGACCCTGGCCTTGGTGCGTCCTTCCCGAGCGGCGAAGAAAGAGCTAACACGCGTGCCCTTGACACCGCCGCACACCCTTTGGTACGGTCCTGCCCGGTTTCCAAATAGGAACGCCTGTTCCTATATCCGAACGAGGAGAGAAGAAGCGATTACACCCCGCCCCTTCGGCGGGAAGCTCGACCCGAGGCTCTCGTACGAGCGACCACGGCCAATGCAAGGCCACGTCGTCGCACCTGGCCTGTCCCCAACCAACCGCGCCTAGCACCGCAGCGCACCCACCCCCCGTCTATCCCATCCACTGACCATCAGGAGAGGGTCTAGTTCACATGAAACGGAAGCTTTTCGCGCTTGCAGCGTTTGCGGCGCTAACCATCCTTGTCGCCGCGTGCGGCGGCTCGTCGTCGTCCACAAGCGGCGGCTCCTCAGCGGCAACCAGTTCATCGTCAGCGAGCGGCAGCTCCTCGTCAGCGAGCAACGGCACGATCAAAGTCCTGGCCATTACCGACACGAGCGGGCCCAATAAGGTCGTCGGCGTCCCCGAGCTCGACGGACTCCAAGCAGGCGCGGCGTATTACAACGCGCACGGCGGGATCCTCGGTCACAAGGTCGACATCGTCGTCAAGGACGACAACGGCGATCCGACCCAAGCGACTACAAACGTCGTACAGGCGTTGGGCAGCAACCCCAACCAGTACACAATGATCTGGGGTGGCGAAGAGGGCACGATCACGGCAGCTCTGATTCCCGTCATCGCCCGATACAAGCCATTCACGATCGCCATCAACGACGGCACCAATCTCTGCCAAAACAGCTCACACTGCCCATCCGAGTTCATCCTCGCCGGGGCTCCGACCGTCCCGGAGGTCGCTCAGGCTCAGTGGTTCAAGAGCAAGGGGTACAAGAACGTCGGCATCATCTACGAGGAGATCGCCTTCACTCAGACCGAGGCGCAAAACCTCACCAACGATCTCAAGGCGCTCGGGATCAAGTCCGAGAGCGTCGGACTCCCGACGAGCGCAACCAGCGCGACGCCGGAGATGTCAACACTCAAGAGCGCCGGCGCCCAAGCCGTTTACGCCGCCGGTTTCGGCGCGCCGCAGGGATACATCTACGCTGCCCGCCCAGAACTGAACTGGCCGGTTCCAATCCTGTGGGACGCCGCCGGGTCATCCGTCGACATCAGCAAGCTGGCCCCCGCCTCGCAGCTCCCGAACAGCTACGAGACACCGTTCTACTGCTTGGATAAGGCGCACAGCGTCCCAGGCCTGGCCGCGGCTGCGAGTGCCGAGACCACCCCGATCAGCGGAGCGCTGCCGTGCTCCACATGGGGCCAGGGTTTCGATGCACTCGCCATCCTGAACGCCGCGGCAAAGAAAGCCGGCTCGGTCAGCTCGTCCGCGCTCTCCAGCGCCATGACCTCGCTGCACCTGACCACAGCGGACGACGTGATCTTCCAGCCGGTGTACTGCTGGACCACCAGCGATCACGAGAACACATGCAACGCGCCCAGCGCCTACACCGTGACACCTGTCGGCTCGATTTCCGGCGGACGTCTCCAGCCTGTCGGGGCCTCCTAAAGGCCCCGGCAGGATGGCAATCACAGAGTCAGTAGCTCGGAGTTGATGACCTAATGGCTATCACGATTTGGAGTGGTCTCGTCCTCGGTTCGATCTATGCGCTGGTCGCGACCGGGTTCACGATCTCGATGCTGCCCACCGGAGTGTTCAACTTCGCACAGGGTGCCATCGTGGTCGCGGGCGCCTTCCTCAGCTATCAGTTCCTATCCGTGTCGAACCTCGGGGGCGGGTTGGCCCTGCTGCTCGCCGCGCTTATCGGGATGGGCCTTGGCGCGGCCTGCGAGCTCGTCGCCATCAGGCCCCTCACGTGGGCTCGGGGCACCGTCGGGGACGCCGCCTTGGTAACCACGGTCGGAGCGTCGACACTCATCATCGGGCTGCTTTCGATCAAGTGGGGCGCCCTCGCTCTGCTCGTACCCTTCGCTGGGCCTGGCGGGTACCTCCACTTCCTGGGCGTCGTCGCCCGGCCCGTCGAGGTATTCGTATTCGCGGCCGCGATTGTCAGCGCGATTGCCTTCGAGGTCCTGTTCCGGTACACGCGTCCCGGTCAAGCCTGTCTTGCGGTGGCCGAGGACCGCGACGCCGCGATGCTACGCGGAGTGAACGTGAGCCGGCTGTCTTTGGTCGCGTTCGCCTTGGCGGGTGCGTTCGGGGCCGCCGCGGGCGTGATCATCGGACCCATCACCTACGCCCTCCCCACGCTCGGTGCCACCCTGGCCCTGAGCGGGTTCGTAGCCCTCGCGCTCGGCGGAGAGGGAAGCTTCGTCGGAGGACTGCTCGGCGGCCTGGTCGTTGGCCTCGTCGAGAGTCTGGCGACGAGGTACATCGGGGCCAGCTACGGCGACCTGGCTGTAGTTGCGCTGCTGCTCACAACCCTGGCGCTGCGTCCGAAGGGCCTGGCCGGATTCACGAAAGCGAGAAGTGTCTGAGATGTCGTCGGCCACAGCATCCAAACCACAATCCGAGAACGTCGCCCTGTGGCGCAGGACGCTGGTGTCCGTCCTCTCGGGGGGCCGCTTCTCGATCGCCGTCCCGTTGGCCTTCGCAGCCCTGGCGATCTTGTTTCCCGCCTTGTACTCCGGCGCCTACTGGATCCGCGAGATCCCCCTCATCGCGTGTCTCGCGCTCGTCGTCAGCGGCGTGAACCTGAGCTTCGGCTACGCCGGCGAGCTGCAGCTGGGCCAGGTGTTCATGTACGCCGTCGGGGCATACCTGACGATGATCTTGGCGATTCACGGTCACGCCGACATCGTGCTGCTGATGCTGATCGGGGGCGTGGCCGCAGTTGCCGTGGGCCTGCTGATCGCCATACCGGCGGTGAGAATCGGCGGTTGGGCACTCGCGATGGCCTCGTTCTTCCTGGTCATCACGATTCCTGACCTCGCCACGATCTTCAGCAAATACACCGGTGGCCTGAACGGCCTCACCGGGGTTCCAGTCCCCACCCTGCTCGGGCATCCGCTTGGCAATGTCGGACTATATGAGGTCGCGGTCATAGCCACGATCTTGTGGTTCGCGTGCTATCGGAACCTCGTCACCTCGCGCTATGGCGTGGTATTCCGGGTCCTCCGGGAATCGCCGGTCCTCACTCGCTCGCTCGGGTATTCGCCGTCGCGATTGAAAGCTACGGTGTATGCGCTCGGCGCCTTTCCCGCAGGCGCGGCCGGATGCCTGTTCGGCTTCATCTCGCTCATCGTCGAGCCGGGCACCTTTGGCCTGACGCTGGGCATCGGGACGGTGGCGGCGAGCGTACTCGGCGGCACCGAGAGCGTCTACGGCATCTTCATCGGTGCCGCGATCCTCCAACTCGGACCGGAGAAGTCCGTCAACTTTGCCAGCTGGGCGCCGGTCTTCTACGGCGGGTTTCTCATCGCCGCAGCCATCCTGCTCAAGTCAGGCGTCGCGGGGATTGGCAGGCGGGCCGCTTTCCGCCTCGCGCGACGCCTGCAGCCAAGCTTAGATCCGGAGCTTGTCGAGCTTATCCCCGGGGAGGAGCTTGAGGCCCTGAGTGAGCAACCCGTACCAGGTCACGGTAACGGAAATGGCACCGGACACGCCGACGCCGCCCAGCTTCGCGATCTCAAGGATCTCTCCATGGGCTCGGTGACGGGTAAGCAAGTGGCGGTGGAGAACATCTCCAAGTCGTTCGGCGGAGTGGCCGCGCTCAAAGACGTATCGCTCACCGCCGTGCCCGGTCAGGTGACAGCGCTGATCGGGTCAAATGGCTCCGGCAAGACGACCCTGCTCAACGTGATCTGCGGCTACCTCGACGCCGACACGGGGTCCGTTGAATTGGATGACCGCAAGACAAACGGCCTCCATCCACATCAGGTCGCGCGGCTCGGAGTGGGAAGGACATTTCAGACGCCCACGATCCCACGCGGCGTCACCGTTCGGGATGTCGTCGCCTCCGGCCGCTATGCCGGCGACCACATCGGCTTTCTCGCGTCGATCCTGCGCCTGCCGAGGTATCGGCGAGCCCAGCGGGAGGACCGCCGGCAGGCGTTGGAGTTCCTCAAGCTAGCCGGCATCGACCAGCTTGCTGACCACGAGGCGGCCAGTCTCCCGCTCGGCTCTCGCCGGCTGGTGGAAGTCGCCCGTGCCCTGTGCGCTCAGCCGGGCGTGGTTCTGCTCGATGAGCCCGCGTCGGGGCTCAACGACGAGGAGGTTCTGCATCTTGCCGACCTGATTGGGGCCATGGCGGCAGCGGGAGCCACTGTGATCGTCATCGAGCACAATTTCCGCTTCATCACGAGCGTCGCAGGCGTAGTCCACGTGCTTCATCTCGGCAGCCTCATCGCCAGTGGATCGCCGGAGGAAATCGCTCGCAACAAAGACGTTATTGAGAGCTACCTGGGAGAGGCCTCCACCTCGGGCAGGACGCGTCGAGAGAAGGCTCCGGCGACCGCGCCAACGGGCCTGCAACCCGGTACGGAGCCCGAGCCCCTGCTCCGGCTTGAGGGGATCGAGTCTGGTTACGGAGACCTTCGAGTGCTTCGAGGGGTCTCGATGTCGATCCCGACCGGCTCGATCGAGGTCGTACTCGGCCGGAACGGAGTTGGCAAAACCACCCTGCTGTCCACGCTTGCGGGGCTGCTCCCGCTGTCGAAGGGGTCGCTGAAGCTTCAGGGACGCAACGTCGATAGATACACCGCCTACCGCCGAGCGACGGCGGGGATCACGCTGGTCCAAGAGGGCAAGCGCATCTTCCGTCAGCGAAGCATCTGGGAGAACGTCATGCTCGGCACCTACGGCTTGAAACTGAGCCGACAGGAGCGCCAGCGCCTCTGCCGGGAGGTCCTCGAGGCCTTCCCGGTCCTCCGCGATCGGCAGAGCGAGCGAGCGGGGGGGCTTTCCGGCGGCCAACAGCAAATGCTCGCGATCGCCCAAGCGCTTGCCGCTCGGCCGAAGATCCTGCTCCTCGACGAGCCCTCGGCGGGGCTTGCGCCCTTCATCGTCGACGAGCTGTTTGCTCGCCTCCGGGCGCTGGGGGACGATGGCCTGACCATCCTGCTCGTAGAGCAACTTGCGGACAAGGCGCTGAATATCGCCGATCACGTGACTGTCCTCGACAGCGGAAAGGTGATCGCCGAGGGCAGCTACGAGGCCTTCGCCGACGTGAAGCAACTGGAGAGTGCGTATGGACTCCTGTAACTCAACGCGAGCGAGGGATCGATGAGCGAACTGCCTCCGTTCGTACTACTCCACGGCGGGCGCCACGGCGGTTGGTGTTGGGCCCGGGTGTCCCCTCTCCTCCGCGACGCTGGTCACGACGTCTATACACCAACCATGACCGGGCTCGGCGAGCGCGTTCACCTGCTGAGCCCGGACATCGGCCTGAGCACGCACATTCAGGATCTGGTGAACGTGTTCGAGTTCGAGGACATCGAGGACGCGATCTTGGTCGCCCACAGTTACGGTGGAGTCGTTGCGTCGGGGGCTATGGAGCTCATCCATCACCGGGTTCGCAGCCTTGTGTTTCTCGATGCGCTCCTGACGCGCGGGGGCGAGACCGTTCTCGATGTCGTCCCGGGTGACCTGGCGCGGGCGATTCCCGAGGCGGCCGCAAGGGAAGGAGAGGGTTGGTATCTCCCTACCTCCGACGCCTCGTTTTATGGCGTCACAGACCCCGCCGACGCCGCGTGGGTCAACAGCAAGTTGACCGCACAGCCGCTGCGGGCGTACACGGAGCCGCTCGTGTCTAATGAGCGAGCGTGGACTCATCCCGGCGCCTACATCGAGCTCCGACCGTCACAGACCACGCCGGAGAATCTGGCGCGGGCGCAGGAGCGCGCCGCGGCCGATGCGACGTTTGACTACCGTGTTCTGGAGGCCGCTCACGACGCGATGGTCACCGAGCCCGAACGCCTAACCAGGTTCCTTCTCGAGACGGTCGGCTCAGCGACGCCCGTGCGTTGACCGACGGCGAGACGCGGCCCCCCGAGCTCGACCGAGCACCTGGATTTCCCGAGTCCGATTCGATGGTTCCGCTCCACGACCAGCGGCAGCGTCCCACGACGAGCGCACGCAGTTGGCGCGTTCGGCATCGCCGCCCGCACGTGTACGAGACCCGATTAGTCCGACCAGCGCGGTCCGGGCAGCCGCTCGCGTAAAGCCTCGTACCGACGTCTGAAGGCCAGCTTGACCGCTCGGTCGCCAATGCGTCGCGCAGCTGGTGCCAGTCCGCGTCCGCGTCCAACTCCCTGGGGGCGGGGCGCGGCGGGCGCGTCGGAACCCCGGCCGGAGCACGTCCTCGGCCCACTTGACGCCGTCCGCGCAGCCGGTTCCACCGGTAGGTGGACTTTGGGCAGCGCCGATCGCAGACGTTCAGTCTGCCGGTCCATCGATCGCCGCTGCGCCGCAGGCGCGCGAGGTTGTCGCCGGCGAATCAGCCTGGCCACTGGGGGGCCAGCCTCTCCGCCGCCTCGAGTCCCTCGAGAAGCTGCTTAATCCGTTCGCGGGCGAGCATGATGACCTGCGGGGCGACGGGCAGGTACAAGAGATCGGCCTCGATCCCCTCGACGATCGCCTCGACCACGTCCGCTGCGGGGACGCGGATCAGCCCGCGGTCGAACGCTGGACCCCAGGCGACCGCCGGGGCGTCGGATGACTTCGCGTATTCGGCGGGCCGGTTGCGTGCGGAGTCTCTGAGCTGAGACTCCACCGCACCAGGGCAGAGGATGGTCACGCCGATCTGCGGAGCGACCCTGTCCAACTCGAACCGCAGGTGCTCTGAAACCCCGACCACGGCGAATTTGCTCGCGCAGTAGGGGCCACTGCCGCCGCCGGCTTGACCGAGGCCGTGAATCGACGCCGTGTTGATGACGTGGCCGCGGCCCGCCTTGACCAGGTGTGGCACAAAGCTCCTGATGCCGTGCAGCACCCCGTAGAAGTTGACCTCGAGAAGCCAACGCCAATCGCACTCGGCCTGCTCCCAGAGTAGAGCCCGCGGTCCGATCACTCCCGCGTTGTTGAAGATGAGATCGACCTGACCGAACCGATCGAGCGTAGCGTCGGCCAGCGCTTCGACTTCCGCCAGGTGCCGGACGTCGACGACCCGGTCGAGCACCTCGGCGCCGGCGGCACGAAGCCCGTTCGCCGCTGCCTCGAGCGATGGCGACTCGACATCCGCGAGCACGAGCCGCAGCCCCCTGTCCGCAAGCGCGCCGGCAATTGCGTAGCCGATGCCGCTCGCCCCTCCGGTGATGACGGCGACGTCGCCCGCCTGCAGCTTCATCGGGCACCTCCGGTCGCGCCGGCGATCGCGGCAACCAGCACGGAGAGATCAGTGATGCCCTCCGGGCGGACCGGGGTGAACCGGCCGGTCACCTCCGGGTCCTGGCCGGCGACGACGCTCGTCCCTGGCTTCGCGGCGAGGTCTCGCCGGGTCTGATGGCCGTGGTCGTGGTGCATGTAAATGATTACGATGCGACGGAAGTCCTCGAGCGCCATGTCGCGCACCGCGAGCAAATCGAGCGGACGGCCGTTCCCGAACCGCTCTTGCTTGGCGCTGGCGACGATCTTGATCTGAACCCCCACGCGACGCGGGCGTCGAGCTCAGACTCCAGTCACTTCGAGCGTACGGAGAGACCGACGGAGCACCGGGGCTCCGGTGAGTGTCGTCGCGCCCCGCTGGGCCGAGCTGGTAGCGCTAGGCGTATGTGTCGTCATCGTCCTTTCAAGGATTAGCGGTCATCTCGTCGGTGCCGCAGAAGGCTCCGCGGTGATCTCGACGACGAACCCATCGAGATCCGGCGAAGCAGCGCGGTAGCGTTCGAACGTGATCGGATCGTGGCCCGGAACGACGTTCCGGGGCGTATCGACGAGTCCGTGCATGACGTCGAACGCGCGGTACATGTCGACCAGCGAGTGCATGATGGTGAACGGTCGATCGGCCTCGAAGTTCTCATAGAAGTGCGCCGCGTCGGACGCGAGCAGGACGGCGCCGCTGCCGGTCTCGACCCTGACCATCTGCAGCCCCGGTGAGTGACCGCCGACGGGATGCAGGGTGATCCCTGGCGCCACCGTGGTGACTTCGTCCACGAACTGCACGCGGCCCTGGAAGTTGAGCGCGACCAGGCCGAGGATGTCCTCCTCCTCGATGATGGCGCTGTAACCAGCGCGCGAGGCGTAGCGACCGGTCCAGAACGCCATCTCCGTGTCCGTTGTCCAGATCCGCGCCTTCGGGAAAGCGCCGTAGTGCCCCATGTGGTCGTAGTGCAAATGAGTGAGGATCACATCGCGCTGGGTGGCGACGTCGACTCCCAAAGATCCGAGAACCTCGAGCGGATCACACAGCAGGTTCCGGCCGCGCTTGGCCGCCGTGTCGGGCCGGTAGCCGGCGTCGACCACGTAGGCACTGCGGTCGTCACCGACGATCGCCCACATGTAGTAGTTCATTGGGTGGGGGCCATCATGGAGATCGCCGAGGTAGAAGTCCTGGGACCGGAGCCGATCATCACGGTCGCCGTATCGAATTGCGTAGATCTTGTATCCCACCTACACCTCTCCTCTCTCGCTGGTCATCGGGTCTGCCACACCGCTTCCACGCTCGCCCACGAGCCGCTGTCAGGATCTGGTGATCCCCCGACGGATTCCCACCGGGCCGCAGGCGCCGCCGTGCCTCGGCTCGATGGCCTGACCGGCGATGCGCTCACCCGGCTGCGGCGCCGCGCCCGGCGGCGCAAGCGAGGCGACGTCCCCGTTTCTCGACCGGGCCGCTACGCGTGCGGCAGCAGAATCGTCCTATTCACGGCTCCGCGCGCGAGCAGATCAAGGCTCCGGTTCAGCTCACCGAAGGTCATCGTGCCGCTCATCAGGCGATCGATCGGCATGCGGCCTTCCTGGTAGTACTTGACGTACCGCGGGATGTCGCCGGTGGCGTTGCCGCCGCCCATGAACGTGCCGCGCAATGCCTTCTCCTCCCCGACGAGCCGGGCGTGGGGGTACTCGTACATGTCGCCACTGGCGCCGAGGCCAACGCAGATGATCTCGCCGCCCTTGCGCGTGATGTCGAGGGCGAGCGCGACCGAGTTCCGGTGGCCGGAGACCTCGAACACGTACTCGACGCCGCCGCCGGTGAGGTCCTTGATCCTCCGGACGATGTCGGGATCGCTCGCGAGCACCGTCTCGGTGCAGCCGAGATCACGGGCCAGCGGGAACTTATCCTCGAGGATGTCGATCCCGAGGATGTGTGACGCGCCGGAGATCCGGGCGGCCATCACCGAGTTGAGGCCGACACCTCCGAGGCCGATCACCGCCACGTTCTGTCCTGGGCGTACGTGCGCGGTGTTGAACACGGCGCCGGCGCCGGTGACAACGCCGCAGCCGAACAGCGCGGCGACCTCGAGCGGGACGGAATCGTCGACCTTCAGGAGCGCGTCGGGGTCGGTGATCGCGTACTGCGCGAACGATGAGATCCCGCTGTAGTGGTACAGCGGCTCCCCCATGTAGCTGAGGCGCCGCGTGTCCCCGTGCACGCCGCCCCCGGCGCGCGTGGCAGCCACCTCGTCGCAGAGATTCGGGCGGTTCTCGCCGCACATGTGGCAGTGGCCGCACCCGACGGCTCCGGTCATGATGACGTGGTCTCCGGGAGCGAATCGGGTGACGCCCGGACCCACCTCGCGAACGATTCCGGCTCCCTCGTGCCCGCCGACGACCGGCACCTTCCGCTTGCGGAGCCCGGCGACCTGCGACAGGTCGGAGTGGCAGAGGCCGCCGGCGCGCACCTCGACCAGAACCTCGCCGACGTACGGTCCGTCGAGCTCAACCTGTTCGATCTTGAAAGGCTCTGACTCTTCAAACGGAGCAGGCAGGCCCTGCTCGAACATCACAGCCGCTTCCATTAGCACTGGTCTACGCGTCCTTTCTCGCGAGCGCCGGCTCCCACGGTCCATGCGAACGCGGCCCGACACCCAACGATTTTTCACATGCCTTGAGACGCCACCCGGCATGGGCCGGGAGGCTTCTGAGCAAGGTTCCCCGCGATCCTGCTGGATCGCTGGTCAAGCTGCCTCGCGCTGGCGCCGCTCTCCCTGGAGTCGAAGAGCCCGTCGATTCGGGTCCGAGCCCGCGGTCCATCATGCCCCCTGTCCGGAAGCTAACGCGGTAGTGGTTGACGTCGATCCTGCCGGCGTGGACCCGCGATCGAGATGCGCCGGCCACTCGCCGCCGGAGGGTTGAAACAAGTCTCGATGCAGTGCCGATTATTCTCATGAGTTGTTCGGTATGACGAACTATTGTCTCCGCATATGAACGTACCGTGATCGACCGGCCCTGTCAAGCGCGCGGACGAGCGCCTTCCCGCACCCGACCGGGCCTCCGCGTCAGCGGAGGCGGCCCGGCGCCCGGCATGCTTGACGTGCCTCGGCCGGGCGACTACCATGTTCGCATAAGCGGCACTTCGTTCGTAAATACGACCTGGTGTGGTTGAGCGCCTCGACGCGGGGTCTCTCTTCCGGAGCGCCGGATCCGTTAGGGGGGCTGTGGGATGGTCTACGTCGGAAGCAACGTAGTGCGCATAGGGCGGTCTGGTGCCGGGGCCTGACACCGGGCCCCGTGGTCACCTCGGACCGGCCGCGCTGAGCGGCGTCACGGTCCTCGATCTCGGCCAGGCGTTCATGGGACCCTACTGCGGCTTCGTCTTGCAGCGCCTGGGCGCGGACGTCGTCAAGGTCGAGCCGCTCGAGGGTGAGCCCTACCGCCGGCCCTCGGCAAAAAAGGGCATTCCCGGTATGCAGTTCGGCATGTTCAACGCGGGCAAGCGCGGTCTCGCGATCGACCTCAAGGCGCCGGAAGGACGGGCGCTGTTCATGGAACTGGCCAAGACCGTCGACGTGGTGCTCCAGAACTACGGTCCCGGAACGTTCGACCGCCTCGTCGACGTCGACGAGCTGATGGCGGCAAATCCGCGGTTGATCGTCGCCTCAGGCACCGGCTACGGCAGTGGCGGACCGTACAGCGAGCTCAAAGGGATGGACATGACGATCCAGGCGATGTCCGGCGTCATGTCGACGACCGGGTTCGCCGATGGTCCCCCGGTGCGCACCGGGCCGGCGGTCGTCGACATCCTGGGCGGGGTTCATCTCGCCGCCGCGATCCTCGGTGCCCTGCTTCAGCGCGCGGTAACCGGGCTGGGACAGCGCGTCGAGGTCTCCCTCTACGACTCGGTCTTTCCGTCCCTCGCCTCGAACATTGCCGGCCTCATCGACTCCGACGGCGAGATCCCGGAGCGGACAGGCAACCGTCACGGCGGCCTCGGTGTGGCGCCGTACAACGTCTACCCGACGAGCAACGGCGCCGTGGCGATCCTCTGCCTCCACGACCGCCATTTCCGCGCACTCTGCGAGGCAATGGGCCAGCCGGAGCTCGCGGATGACGAGCGGTTCGAGACCAATATCGCCCGGATAGCCGAACTCGATCGACTCGATCGGCTCGATGAGATCGTCGGCGGCTGGACCACGACGCTGACGACCGAGGAAGTCGTGCGCACGCTCGCGGGCTGATCGAGCACCACCGGCGCGACGGGCACGAGTGGTGGACCCTCTCGAGCCCGCTGCGGCTGACGGGTTCACCGCAGCCATCCGGCGACGCTCCCCCGAGGCTCGGCGAGCACAGCTCGGAGGTTGTCCGCGGCTGGCTCGGCCTGTCGCAGAGCGAGGTTGAGAGCCTTGCCGCCGCCGGCGTGATCAAGGACGGCGGCGACGACGTTTCCAGCGAGACGAACGGTGCCGGACCCGGCCCCGTGGCCGTCGCGGACGAAGCAGAGGGCTAGCACCCCCTGATCGGATCGGAGCCTGGTATTGGATGTCATAGGTCAGAGCACCCCGCCGCAGGTTGGTGACTCATCGGAGTCGCAGCGATTCGCCCTACAACGTTTGCTCGACCAGTCCGCGATCCGCGACCTCGCGGCGCTGTACGCGATCGTGCGGGACGACCACAACATCGACGCCCTGATGGAGTGCTTCGCGCCGGACGGCGCCTTCATTCACGAGGGCGAGCCGATCAGCGGCCGCGTCGCATTGCGCGAGTACTACCTGGGCAACATGCGAAAGAGCGTGTTCAGTCACCACATCCCCCATTCGCATGTGATCGAGTTCATCGACGAACACAACGCGACCGGGATCGTAACCGGACATGGAGAGTTCGCGACCCCGACCACGCTCATGGTCTGTGCATACCGATATCACGACGAGTACGTCAAGATCGACGGCCGCTGGATGTTCGCCCGGCGCGACCACGCCTTTATGTACTTTCTGCCGGTGGACGAGCTCCCGAGCCTCGGGCGTGACACGCGACGAATCCGGCGGTCAGGTGGCGATGCGAGGGAGGCGGAATGGCTGCCGCGCGAGGTGTAGGCGCGGCTCTCCACGCAGTTCGCGACCAAGCCGTCGCACGCGGTGATCTTCGGTTCGCCACCGGGATGGTAGGTCTTGGGTCGGAGGCCCATGGGGTGATGCCGCGCGGCGTGTAGCGGTGAGGGGCCCGGGATGGGCCGGCCGGCCAGCTGCCGAGCTCATGACCGGGACCTCAACGATGTGCTCGCCGCCCCGGTTGCCCCACGCGCGGAGTTGGCCGCGATGCCGGCGTCCCGGGTGCGCGCGGGCGCTGGCGGAACCGATCCGGCCGGCGCGCCGATCACGAGCACGACTCGACCTGACAGGGACATTGTGTCATCGGCGAGTGTCTGGATGTCAACCGGAACGTTCCAAAGGTGATCGACGCCGACGAGTCACGATCTCCACTGAACGACGTCGGCGATGTCCGCACGTCGCGTCCTGAAGCCGTTGACGGGGTGAGCATCGTCTGGGTAGCCGAACGAGATCCCAAGGAGAACATTGCGATCCGCGGGGATCGCGAAGTGCTCGTGGACGAATCGGCCGTGGTGAGCGAGCGCGGCCTGCGGGATCGCGCCGAGACCGAGGCTCTGAGCCGCGAGGACGAACGCGAGCACGTACAGGCCGGTATCGACCGCGGCGTACACACTTTGATCGGCGTCGGTGGTGATGATCGCTGCGTGCGGCGCTCCGAACAGATCGAAGTTCTTCAGGGTCTGGGCCCGAGAACCAGCGCGGTCGCCCCGCTCGATCCCGACCGCCTCGTATAGCTGCCAGCCGCACTCGCGACGCCGCTCCCGGTAGACGCCCTCGTACCGCTCCGGCATGGGAAAGTCCGGCGTCGACTCCGCCGGATGCGTCTCCGCGTACGTTCGCAGTGCGGCCCGGAACCGTTTCGTCTCCTCGCCCGAGGTGACGATCACCGACCACGGTTGGGTGTTACACCATGACGGCGAATGCTGCGCGATCAGGAGTACGCGTTCGATCACCGCCCGGGGCACCTCCCGGGATTGAAATGCGCGACAGCTCCAGCGCTCCGTGAGCAGGCGTTCGAGCACGTCGGCCTGCTCGGTGCTCTCGTCGGGTCGGCCAGGTTCCCGCGGCTGTTCAGTTGTAGTCACTGGTGGCTCCATCCGCGCTCAGGCGATCCTCACGCCCGCGTGGGAGCGGGCTGCCGCTGACCCGGTGACCCGCCACTGAAATGGGTCGAAGCGAGGTACTTCGGGGCGCTCGGGTCAGGACTGGCCTTCCCAGCTCTTGTGGTAGTCCTCGTCCGTCACCGGGTCGAGCCACTCACTGGCTCCGAGCGACACCGCCGAATAGACCACATACGAGTCAGGGGAAGCGCCATGCCAGTGGATCTCGCCAGGGGGCGCGTACACCACGTCGCCGGCCTCAACCGCCCGACAGTCGCCGTGCTTCGTCGCCACCATGCCGCGACCGTGGGTGATGAAGAAGATCTGGCCACCGGTATGGGAATGCCAGTACGTCCGCGCGCCCGGGGTGAACACGACGCTGTTGATGCCGACCCCATCGGTCATGAGAGTCGGATCGAGGAACATCTGGCCCGTGATCGTGTCCGGTCCAGGTGCCGTGGGGGTGCCCACGCGGCCACGTTGAAATTCCATCTCGTCCTCCAGGTTGGCGTGTGACTACACAACGAGCCGTACGCATATACGCATATTTGTTCGTTGTTGGGAACACTCTACCGCCTCGGGTTCATGCGCGTCAAGCCGCGGTGTGGATCAGCGCGCCGGTCCGAGCGCCACGCTCAGGCCGCAGGTGCGGACCCCGACAGCGTCGGCCGGCGTCCAGGGACTCTCCAAGACATGCTCGGACTCGTCGAGGCAGGGGACGTCGCCCAAACGGCGGTGCGTCTGGCGTCACACGATCGCGATACGCCACCGGCCGGATCCCCTCGGTCGACAGTCGCGTCGCCATCCACGTGACGGGCTGGTCGGTTCCGCGCGCAAGAAGACCTGAGCAGGCAGCTGGGAGTCCCGGCGACCTGCCCGCCGGGCCTCGCTGAGCGCCGCGGTCAGCTCATCAGCGCGACGAGCTCGGACAGATTCGAGACGTTCTCCAACTCGGCCACCTTGGCGGCCAGCCGTGTCGCCGTGTCGGCCGGCAGCGGCCGCTCGGCCCACGCCGCGCAATCGACTGCTTTCGTCGCGAACTCGTCCGGACTCATCTTGTTCGTCGGGTGCCCCTTGGCGTAATCGACGCGACGCTCGAACCGGCGGCCATCACGAAGCTCGACGATCAGCCGGGCCGGCGTTACGAAGCGGCTCCAATCGCGATCGATCTCCTCGTCCACGTAGCCCTCCACCCGGCCCGCGAGCTCGAGCACGTCGCTCCGGGCGATCCCATCCTCGGTGAAATTCTCTAGCCTCGGACGGCCGTCGATCCAGCTGGCCGCGACCGCGTAGGGAATGCTGAACTGCGCCTCGACGATCGTTCGGGGAGCCCGGCGAACCTCCTCCGGCGTGCAGACCATCTGGTAACCGGGCGCCGTGAGACCAACCCGGATGGACTCGACATCGTCCGCCGGGATCGGCATCTCGGCCTGGAAATCGAGCACCGCGTCAATCACCGAGTGCGTGTCACGGCAGCACGGGTACGGCTTGTAGCTGAGGTTGAGCAGCTCGAAGCGGTTCCCGAGATCCTCGCGTGCGCGCATAGTGTCAGCCCGCCCCCGTAGGTAGATCCGGAAGAAGCCATCCGCTCCGTCGAACACCCCGCGGGCGCCGCGAATCCCCCGCTGCGCGAGCTGGACCGCGGCCACGGCGGCCTGCGCGGCCAGTCCCGGCTGCAGCCGCTTCATCAATGAGGCGTCGCGAGTGACCTGATGGTTGCCCGCCACCGAGCTGTAGACGATCCCGAAGGCATCGACCATCTCCCCCACGGAGAGTCCCATCGCGCGCCCCGCGGCGGCCGTCGCCCCGAAATAGCCGAGCAGGGACGAGTAGATGAACCCGCTCTCGACGATGTCCGCCTCGATGGCGGCTCCAAGCCGGCACGTGACCTCGAGTCCCGCGACCACCGCGGCGATCAAATCGGCCCCCGATGCGTCACCTCGCAGCTGTCCAGCGGCGATCGCCGCCGGAACCGCGGAGACTCCGGCGTGCAGGATCGCGGCATCGTGCGTATCGTCGTAGTCGCGCGCGTGCGCCATGCCGCCGTTGAGCCACGCCACGTGATGGGCGGGGAGCTTCCCGCCGAACACCCAGACGTCGGCCTGAGGCGTCCCGCCCCAGCTCTCCACGAGGTCGCGGAGCTCGGCGATCGCCGGTGCCGAGGATCCGGCCAGCGCGCAGGCGAGCGTGTCCAGAATGTTTGTCTTTGCCGCGTCGATCACGGCGGGGTCGAGCGTGCTCACGTCGACGGACGCTGCGAATGAAGCGAAGTCTGCGGCGAGATCCTCCGAGCTGGTAGCGGGGACGTCCGATTGAGTGGCTGACATCAGAAAGCTCCTAGTCGGTAATTGGGAGGCGGTCGGTGCGGAGGCGGCGGTTCAAGCGACCGAGTTGGCTCTCGTCGTTCCCCAGTCTGAACACAAATTCGCGTATATGAACTGTAGTCTTTGAGTGCTCCGCTTGTCAAGCTCCAGCACGGTCGGCATCGCCAGCGTGCGCCCGCCACGGAAGACCGCTGACGGTCGCTCACTTCTGGCGATCCCGTGCCTATGTCGACGGAGCGAGAGGCCGCAACCGACACCCCTGAATCCTCGCCG
>Ga0335073_10002787_pt1 | contig 24006 bp, 26 predicted proteins | sample Lox_Sample_22_FD_207093 | JGI IMG/M metagenome (GOLD analysis project Ga0335073, IMG submission 207093) | Soil microbial communities from Loxahatchee National Wildlife Refuge, Florida, United States - Lox_Sample_2.2 | ecosystem: Environmental > Terrestrial > Soil > Wetlands | place: USA... | reverse complement strand
GTGATCGCGCCTGCGGCGGCGCAGCACAGCGGCAATCAGCCAGACGTGCGCGGCGAGGAAGCAGATGCAGATAGCGATGAGGTTCCAGCGCATGAGGCGGTCGAGGGCGAGGCCGTGGAGAGAGCCGTCAGGTGGCATCCAGAGCGGCGATTGGGCGATGCAGAGGGCTTCGAAGAGCATCGCGGGCATGATCTCGATTGTCTCAGGAGCGGGCCGCGTTGTCTGAAGAGCGAATGTGCTCGCGCACGAGATCGACGAAGTGGCGGTGTACACGGCGGTCGGCAGAAAGCTCGGGATGGAAGGTGGCGGCGAGAATGTGTCCCTGCTCGACGAGGACGGGGAAGCCGTCGCGTTCGGCCAAGACGCGGACACCGGGTCCGGTCTTCACGATACGCGGGGCGCGAATGTAGACGAGTTCCATGGGACCTCCTTCGAGTTTCGTGGGGGAGGTTTCGATCGCGCTGTCGATCTGGCGTCCGTAGGCGTTGCGCTCGACTGTTGCGTCGAGAACGGCGAGGCTTTGCTGCGAGGGGTGGGTGACTTCATTAGCGAGAAGGATGCATCCGGCGCAAGTGCCGAAGGTGGGGCGTGTGCGGACGAAGGATTGAAGGCAGCCGAGGAAGCCGTCGCGCTCGAGGAATTTGAGGAAGGTGGTGGATTCGCCGCCGGGGATGATGAGGCCGTCTATGCCATCGAGCTGCTCGGGCTTGCGGACGAGGACGGGGTCGGCTCCGGCTTCACGCAGGGCAGTGGCGTGGGCTTCGAAGTCGCCCTGGATGGCGAGAACGCCTATGACTGGCCTAGACTTCGGCGTGATGGTTGGTTTGGGGTCGTCCACTTTCAACACTGACTCTGCGGTCAAAGCCGGAACTACGCTTCGCTTGAACGATTGTTTAGACTCGCGACTTTACCAGCCACGGGTCTGGAGGAGTTCCTTTTCTTCGATGGCGGCGACGGCGAGGCCCTTCATCGATCCGGTGACCTGTTCGCTGGCTTCGGCGAGGATCCGGGGATCGTCGTAATGGGTGGTGGCGATGACGATGGCCTTGGCGCGTGATTCGGCTTCTTCGCGTTCGGATGGGTTATTCGGCTCACCCTTTTTGTTGACGGAGACGTCGAGCGGTGTGGCGCGCTCTTTCATGAAGATGCCGGAGCCGACGAAGACGGACTCCGCGCCGAGTTGCATCATAAGGGCGGCGTCTGCGGGGGTGGCGATGCCTCCGGCGGAGAAGTTCGGCACGGGGAGCTTGCCGGTCTTCGCGACCATGCGCAGGAGTTCGTAGGGGGCGCGGTGTTCCTTGGCAGCGACGTAAAGCTCCTGCTCGCTGAGGACGGTGAGGGCCTTCATCTCCTGCACGATCTGGCGCATGTGCTTGACGGCGTGGACTACGTCTCCGGTCCCGGCTTCGCCCTTGGTACGGATCATGGCAGCGCCTTCGGCGATGCGTCGGAGAGCTTCGCCGAGGTCGCGCGCGCCGCAGACGAAGGGGGTTTTGAAGGCGTGCTTGTCGATGTGGTGCGCTTCGTCGGCGGGGGTGAGTACTTCGCTCTCGTCGATGAAGTCGACGCCGAGCTGCTGGAGAATCTGCGCTTCTGCAAAGTGGCCAATGCGAGCCTTGGCCATGACCGGAATCGAAACCGACGCGATGACTTCCTTAATGAGGCTGGGCTTGGCCATGCGAGCCACGCCGCCTTCGGCGCGGATCATGGCGGGGACGCGCTCGAGGGCCATGACGGCGACGGCTCCGGCCTGCTCGGCGATCTTCGCCTGTTCGACGTCCATGACGTCCATGATCACGCCGCCCTTCAGCATTTCTGCCAGGCCGACCTTGAGGCGCAGGCCGGTGCTGCTGTCGGAATAACTGCCGTTTTTCGTCGCGTGATCTGTCATGATGGACCTCCCGTTTGGAACAGCGCTCCAGTGCCGCCCGAGCACGGGATCGGCAGCGCTCACGTAAAGATAAAACCCGAAACACCAGTTTAGCAGTTTCATAAGGCAGGTTACGCGGACGCGGGCAGCATGGAGCGTCCGTCTTGATGTACTCAACGACTGCGGTCGGTGAGCTTCTTGTTACACTTGCCACAAGCTCATCCCAACTTTCAAAACGGTCGGAAGATTCACCTATGCCAAATCCCCCTGGCCAGGCGCCATCGCATCTCCGCAGCCCGCACGGAGCGGCGTCTGTGCACCTGGATGCGTTACGCGGTATTGCCGCCGTGGGCGTGTGTTTGAGTCACGTGCGCGATTTACTCTTTCAGGACTATCCGAAGCTGCCGCATCACAGTCCGCTGATGTCAGCTGCCTATCTGGCGACAGGACTGGGACATCAGTGGGTGATTGCATTCTTTGTTCTCAGCGGGTATCTGGTCGGCGGCGGCGTGCTTCGGTCGATGGCGCTCGACCGCTGGTCATGGCGGAGTTATCTGCTGAACCGGCTTACCCGACTGTATACAGTGCTTATTCCGGCGCTCGTCTTGGGAGGGCTTCTGGACATGACCGGAATTCACTTGTTCGGAGTCACGGGTATTTATGGCGGCCAGACGGGAGCGCACGAACTTGTGTTTGCCGTTCGCAGTCACCTGAGCATTCCTATCCTGATCGGCAATTATGCGTTCCTGCAGGGTATCTTTGTGCCGACGTTCGGCTCAAACGGACCACTGTGGAGTTTGGCGAATGAGTTCTGGTACTACATCGCGTTTCCGTTTCTGGCCATGGCTCTGTGGCGGCGTAGTTCGCTGTTGGTGCGCCTGGTAAATATGGCATTGCTGGTTGCGGTGGTCGCATTCATGCGACCCGCAATTGCGCTATTGGGAATCATCTGGCTGATGGGGGTTGCGATCCACTATTTGCCGCGCCTGCCCGCGGGCAACGTGCTTGTGCGACGGCTGCTCATGCTTACTGCCGTACTCGTGTGTTGCGCGACTCTCGCGTGGTGCAAGGGGACCCACACCCTGGTCGCGGATTATGTCCTTGGCGTGGCGTTTTTGGGACTTATTTACGTGGTGCTAAGCTGCTCACACACACCCATGCCCAAGCTTTACAACTGGACGGCACACGTCCTTTCCCGGTCGTCTTACACGCTTTACCTCGTGCACCTTCCTCTGCTGGTCTTCATCGTGGCGTGGATGTCCCGCGCCCGACAGTTTCCAAACGTGTTGTTGGCACTCCAGGCCGGCGCTATCTTTGCGGTGCTGATGATCTACGCGCAGGTGGTGTGGTTCTTCTTTGAGAAGCGCACCGATGCGATTCGTAAGTGGATCCAGCCGAAAGTCTTGGACCACAGCCATGAGACAGGTCAGATCGCAGTACGAAGCTGACGGACTACTGTTTCTACGATGTGAACAGTCGTGATCTGAACGTTTTTAAAAATCTTCCTTTGAGGCATTCGATGACCAGGATATCCTTGCCGTCGCCAACCACTGATCGTAATCGCATTCCTTCTCTGGATGGAATACGGGCGGTCGCTATCAGCATTGTGATTGCCGCACACACGGTGGGTCGCTATGGCTGGCCGCATGCCGGCACCACGGCACATCGATGGCTGGTCGGAGACGGCAGCGGGTTCTGGCCCGACGGCGTCGGAATGTTTTTCGTCCTCAGCGGCTTCCTGATTACGACGCTACTTCTGCGGGAATATGAGCGCACCAAGACTATCAGCCTGAAACAATTCTATCTGCGTCGCTGCTTTCGCATTCTCCCTCCGTTCTATACGTACATCCTTTTCGTGTTGATCTTCTGCTTGATCGAGCACATCAAGATTCCGTGGGGATCGGTTACGAGCGCCGCCTTGTTCTTTCGTGACTACGCGACCGGCGCGGGTTTTTGGGCAACTGATCACCTCTGGTCTCTGGCTGTGGAAGAGCAGTTCTACATTCTGTGGCCTGCACTGCTGATTTGGGGATTGCGGTCGGGGGGCAGAAAGCTTGCGGCCAGGATCGCTGTCGTCTGTATTGCAATGGCACCTCTGTTACGGATTGGAGGCAAGCTAGCCCACGTTAGGTATTTCGAGCACCGTGTTCCCGTGATGTTTCACAACCGAATGGACGCATTGATGTGCGGATGTATTCTCGCTATCCTTGTCGGTGAACCGGCGTTCGAGAGATATTTTGCGAAACTCTCGAAATTCTGGTGGTTTTTTCTTGCCTACACATTCGTTATTTCTCATGAGCTGGCCGTCTTGCTCGGACTTCGTTTCAACCTGAGCATTGGGCTTACCCTGGATTCAATCTCCGTCTCGATTCTCATGCTGTGGCTGATTCGAAATCCTCAATCTTTGTTGGGAAAAATCCTGAATTCAAAGCTCTTGACCACAATAGGCGTCCTGTCATACAGCGCTTATCTTTGGCAGACATTCTTCATCCATCCGTCCAATCCGAGCGTGTTGGCTCGCATGCCTTATGCGTTGATCTGGATTTGGGTGGCTGCGTGGCTTTCTTATCGGTTGATTGAGCAGCCCGCGCTGAGGCTACGAGACAGGATCATATGGCAAAAGAAGCGGGCAGCGCCTCAAACTGTCCAAATTGCAGGACCTCTCACGAGTGCATGGGAAACCGCAACGTCCGAAGAACTGGGGACCGTCCAATCGAATTAAAAGCCCCGAGAGCAGAGCATTAAATAGTGATCGGCGATCTCACGAGAAGCGTTTAATCCGGAGGCCTGACACCAGAGAGCACCATGCTTTTCCATAGATATGGAAAGCGTCCTGCGCCGCGGAATTGAACATCGCGGAAGCCTCCTTCAGCCATGAGGGTCGAGAGTTTTACCCGGCTAAAGAGTTTGATGTGGCCGCCATCGAATAACGGGTCCGCGTGGTGATCCCAGTTGTTGGTCAGCGAGATGGCAACATTCTTAAGGTATCCATGGTACGGGGTGGTGCAGATAAAGCGCCCCGTCGGCTTTGTCGCAGCGAAGCAGCCAGCCATGAAACTTCGCGGGTCATATAAATGCTCGATGACTTCGGCGCTGTACACCAGGTCGAACGGCTCTTCGTGAAGTTGTCCGAGGATGTGCCGATCTGCGGCGAGCACTTCAAACCTGCCCGACGGGCAGCTTTGTCTGGCGATGCGGATACCGCTCTCGGCCATATCCACCCCCACCACTGAGTGACCACGCTTTGCAAACTGTGAGGCGAGCGAGCCGTTGCCGCATCCGATGTCCAACACCCTGGAATGCGGGCGAAGGTCAGCGCTCAGAGCCAAAATGCAGGGGAGAATGTAGCTATGGCAATCGCGCAGCCCTGCATCTGCATACTTGCTTGACTCAAGGAAGCAAGTCGGGGAGGACATGAGCGCAGGATAGCATACGCTATACCGTGGGTTTGCAAAGGTGACACGCCTCGGTGTGGGTTCAATTTCGCTTTGCAGCTCAAATCGCGCTGGTCCGATCGGACTCGCGGCTGGGTCCATAGCCTCCGGGAACCGACTTTACCTCAATGAAAAGGCCCTTGGCTGCGGCGAGAAGCAAGTTGTTACGGTCGACGATCTGCGCTTCGCAGCGATGCTGGCGTCCGGTGGCACTGATGTGTGTCGCACTTAATTTAACGGGCGTGAGCAGTGGGACTGGTTTCAGATATTCGACTTCCATGTGGCGGGTCATGGCGACGATGCCGAATTGCCGGTTGGCTTTGCTCATGGCTTCGTCGAGCAACGTGGCGATGACTCCGCCGTGCACGTGACCGGGCGGGCCCTCAAAGCGTCGAGGGACACGCACTTGGCACACAATGCGATGCTCGTCGTCGACGAAAAACTTGAGACGAAGGCCGGTACGATTCTCTTGGCCGCAACCGAAGCAGTGGTTCAGCGTGCCGTGCTGAAGAGGTACGAGTTTGTTTGCGCTCATGCCCGTTCGCTCATGTCCCCGTTACTGATGTCGCCGTTCAGGGCCTCCAGAAAGACTTCACGGTCGACGTTGCCTCCGGTGAGCACCGCGCCCACACGCCTGCCGCGAACGGCATCGCGCTCCTTGAGCACGCCGGCGATGGCGGCTGCGGCCGCGCCCTCGGCTACGTTGTGCGTGTCCTCGTAGATGACACGCATCGCGGCTGCGATTTCCGCTTCACTTACCTGGACGATGCGGTCAACGTTTTTCAGGATGACTTCGACGGCTTCAGCGACAGGCAAACGGCAGGCGAGACCGTCAGCGATTTTCGTTCCGGCGACATGGGGTACGACTTTGCCGGCGGCGAAGGAGAGCGCATATGCCGGAGAGGCTGATGCCACAACGCCGACAATCTTTGTTTTGAGTCCGAGGGCGGCGCGGGCTGCGGTAACTCCGCAGATGGATGAGCCGAGGCCAATGGGGACGAAGACGGTGTCGAGTTCAGGTGCGGACTCGAACATCTCCATCGCGTAGGTGCCGGTGCCAACGACCAGCAGGCGGTCGAAGGAGGCGACTTTGTAAACACCGCGCTGAGCTGCGAGCTCGGTGGCGTATTCGTTGGCGGCCTGAAAGTCGTCTCCGTGCTCGATGAGCTCGGCACCCTGCGCCTGCATGGCGCGATTCTTTTCACGGCTGTTTCCGTGGGGAACGACGATGGTGGCGGTCCACCCGAGACGGCGCGCGGCGACGGCTACGCCTTGTCCGTGATTGCCGCGTGTGGCGGCAACAACTCCGGTAAGGTGCGGCTGCTCACGAGAGAGCCAGTCCATATAGACGGTGGCGCCGCGGAGCTTGAAAGCGCCTACGGGCGAGTGATTCTCATGCTTCACCCAGACTTCGGCGTCGGCGCGTGCGTTGAGCAGCGGCCAGGTGTAGGTGGGGGTGGGAGGCATTACTGTGCGCACGAGTTCGGTCGCGCGGCGGAGCTCGTCAAGTCCGGGAAGATCAAGGCCGGGAAGATCCATGAAGACACTGTACCTTGCCCACTGGGTATTGGGGTCTCGGCTTTGTCTATGGCGGTATACTTAGGGCTGAATATGGCAACTTTTGTGACGCCCGACGCGACAGCTGGGTCATCGGAACAGGATAGGCGCTCGCGGACTTTCTATATCGAAACCTTCGGCTGTCAAATGAACATCCATGACTCGGAGAAGGTCATCGGGACACTGGAGCACCAGGGTTACACGCGTGTGGAGACGGAAGAAGCCGCGGACCTGATCCTCTACAACACGTGCTCGATTCGCGACAAGGCGGAGCAGAAGGTCTTCAACCGGCTGAACGACTACAAGGCACTGCACAAGCAGGGAAAGCGCTTTGCGGTGCTGGGATGCGTCGCGCAGCAGGAAGGCGAGCGAATCTTCGAGCGCGCTCCTTACGTGTCGATTGTGTCGGGCTCTGCCTCATATAACCGGCTGCCGGAAATGCTGGTGCAACTGCAGCAGGGGACGAAGCGCATCACCGGGCTCGACGACCGCCAGACCGAGGAGACATTCGAGACGGAGTTCACGGCGCGATCGAATCCGCATCGCGGATACATCACGATCATCGAAGGCTGCGACAAATTCTGCGCGTACTGTGTGGTTCCTTATACACGCGGCAAGGAGCGGAGCCGGGCGTCGACGTCGGTGCTGGCGGAAGCGCAGAGCATGGCGGATGCGGGATACACGGAGATCCAACTGCTTGGGCAAAATGTAAATTCGTACCGCGACACGGAAGGGAAGCGGAGCTTTGCCGAACTGCTGGCTGCGGTCGGTGAAATTCCGGGAATCCGGCGGGTGCGCTTTACGACTTCGCATCCGCGGGACTTCACGAAAGATATTGTTGACGCGATCGATGCGGTTCCTTCGCTGTGCGACCACGTGCATCTGCCGGTGCAGAGCGGGTCGTCGCACGTGTTGAAGCTGATGCAACGCGAATATACGAGCGAACAATATCTGGAGCGCGTCTCGTGGATCAAGGCGGCAACGCGCCCGATCAGCATGACCACGGACATCATTGTCGGCTTTCCGGGCGAGACGCCGTCGGACTTCGAGGCGACGATGGATCTGCTGGCTGAAGTGCAGTACGACGGGGTTTTCGGCTTCAAGTACTCTCCCCGGCCGAATACGCCGGCGCTCGAAAGGCCGGATTCAGTGGCCGAGGAAGAAAAGTCCCTTCGGCTTCAAGTACTGCTTGAGCGCCAGCGAGAGACGCAGAGAGCAAACTACGCCAAGCATGTCGGCGAGGTGCTGGAAGTGATGGTTGAAGGCTACAATTCTGCGCGTGGTCAGATTGTGGGCAAGACGTCGCAAAACAAAACGCTGAACTTTACGACGAGGCAGCCCATAATGCCTGCACAGGGATCTTATCTTCCTGTGCGTGTCACTCAGAGTTTTCCCAACAGCCTGGTCGGCGAGGCAGTTTGAGAGGTCAGCGATGGAAATCGAAATGAAGATTCGAGGTCTCATGGTCGATCCCTCCACAAACACGCCGATCGTGCTGTTGAAGGATCCGCAAAGCGAAGCGTTGCTGCCGATCTGGGTGGGATTGTACGAAGCGAACGCCATTGCCCTGGAGGTGGAGAAATCACAGACGCCGCGTCCCCTGACGCACGATTTGCTGAAAAACCTCATCCATGGCTTGAATGCTCATGTGCAGCGTGTTGTAGTGACTGAACTTAGGGAAGACACATTCTACGCTGTGATCTGGATGGAGCAGAACGGCGAAGTTGTGGCGCTCGATTCGCGGCCTTCGGATGCGCTAGCACTGGCGCTACGGACCGACTGTCCGATTTTCGTGGACGAAGAAGTGCTGCGCGCCGCCAAGGTGCTCCCCAACCCCGAGCAGGCCTCATCGCAGGACGTGCGCAAGTGGCTTGAAAGCCTGAACGACGAGGACCTGGGCCGATACAAGATGTAGTGCTCAGGATGCTCGCTCAGTTAGCGACTGTGGATTGTGCCGGAGCGTCTTGTGAAACTGGTCGGGACTGCTTCATGCGGCGTGACAACTCTCTCCCCAGATTCATTGTCGGCACTTCCACGAAGCGATAAAACGCGGCGGTCGCAACGATTGTCAGTATGAAGTACAGCGGCGCCAGCAGGGAGACGTACCTAGTGCCGATGAGCAGATACGCAAGCGAGAAGAGCACCGTGGCGTGGACGAGATAGAGGCTGTACGACGCGCGGCCAGTCCACAGAACAAGGTTGTGATTAAGGACAGCCTTCGTGCGGCGGTCGGTAAGGGCGAAACAGATAGCAATGGCCGCGGCGCCGGCGGCGATCCAGTCTCCAAGGCATATCACTGCATAACTCATGAAGTCAGGATTCGTCCAGCGGGCAACGATGGGCAATCGGGTCACGTGCGCGACGATGTGATTCTGGAACTGTGCTCCCCACACTGTCTTTATGCCCATGGAATAAAACAGAAAAGTGACGATGGCGATCGACGCTTTTTTCCACGGACTAAGAGATGACACCCACGAGCGCACCCTGTCTCGCCGGAGGGCGAGAAAAGCACCCAGGATGAACATGTTTGACCAATGAAGCATAGCGGGAAAGCTCGATAATCCCATATCAATGTGAGGGAAAAAGACTGGAAGGCCCGCAACGAATGCTTCGACTGCAACAACCAGTGCAAGCAGGGCGCGGGGTCTCAGCCTTAAGATTGCGAGTGCGATGAGCGGATAGAAAATAGAGATGCGCATTTCCTGCACGAGCGACCAAAGCACCGTATTGAACCGCGCGGTTGGGAATATACCGAGCATGAGAATGTGCTGCAATACAACTGTGGTGGATACAGGTACCGACCAGGTTTCATTGACCGCTCCGGAGAAGCCGGGAAGTGGGTGCCCTCCGAAGACTGCGTTTCCGACGGCCGCGATGGCAACAGCGGCGAGATAGGGAAGATAAATACGGCAGATACGTTTTACAAGATAGGGTGCATACGGATTGTCTCTGTGGCGCAGATATGGAAGCATCAGCACGAATCCACTGAGCACAAAGAAGAAACGGACAGCCGCGCCACCGCCCATGATTACAGTCAAGGGGGTGCGGTTGATGAGCTCAAGGATATGCCGCCAGTGGGTCCATCCTGAACCGGCGATTACAGGCGCAGCAAAAACGAGGGCAGCAATGTGACCAAAGACAACTGTTACTGCCGCCAGTCCACGAAGAGAATCGAGTTCGTTGTAACGCGGTTCACCCGTGGCCATTCTGCTCCTTAAACTCCAGTGGTGAGTTGTCGCTATCTGGTTCGGATGAGAAATTACTTCAAACCTCTGTACGAGGCAGTTTCAAGCGTCCGTCGCTCGCAGATGTATATGTTTTAACCAGGGATCAAGTTGGATCCCATAGCGGATCTATAAACAATCCATCCAGCCATCCGACGCGCGAGTCTTTCTGCCAAATATTGTAAAAAGAAACTAATTCGAAGCCGAGGTTTCTAAGGAAGAGCCAGACCTCTTCAAATCGAGGCATTCCGGAATACAGATCCAGGAAGTTCAATTCGATATAAACAAGGTGAACTTTATGGCGCTGGAACAAGCCTAGTCCGCCTCTTAATACTTCCAAGTCAAACCCTTGTGTATCTGACTTTAAGATATCAATGCGTGTGATGCCGGCGGCTTCGCAATAGGTATCTACCGAAGTTACGTTGACATCAGTACGAAGAGTAGGCTGGTTCCATTGATAATCTTTTCCAGGTGCGAGCATTGAACTCACGGTATCCTGGTTATTTTCAATCAAGGTCCGCCGCTCACAATTAGATCCAGCCGCGAGGTTGTTCAAGTGGAGATTCGCGATTCCTGCAGTTTGCTGCTTCAACTGCTCAAAAACCGTGGGGCTCGGCTCGAATGCATGGATGATTGAAGATGGGCAATGGGCGCGAAAGGCAGCAACGGACTGCCCGCGGTTTGCTCCCACGTCAAATATGACGACGGGGTTTGCAGAATCTGTCAGGCGTCGCATGTCCTGAAAAGGATCGCGGCCAATTCGTTCGGGATCGACTCGGCGAACTTCATAGCCAGCGCTAAGCAATGCCTTTTTGATTTTGCCTTTCACGGTCATGCAGTGGGTGCACCCTTTCCAATTTAAGATTATCGGTTTCCGCTAGCGGAGATATTGCGGCATCAGCAGGAAGTGTTTTGATTCTTAATCGAATTATATCGATGTGTGAGGCTGGCTTCTGAGACTAACAAAACGGAGCGTGACTCTTGATTGATTCAGGTGCTTCCAGATCAAAGGCAAGCGTTATTCGGCCATTCTCGCTCGGCGTGTATCCTTCCGGTCTTTCCACCAGTTAGAATGCTAGATAAGACCTGAAATCCTCGAGTTTCGCGAATCATTCGCACCGTTTTTGCGGCTACTGTTTAATCTTGGTAGAAACTGAACCTTTGCCTGAATCATTCTAAAAATTTCAACGTATTCTTCGGAGAAACTCTGCGAGATGAGCCGTACCACACGTGCTGCAAAAGGATTTGCTACCAGCATCTTCCAGGTGATCGCCCAGATCTCTGTGCAGGCGCTGCTTGCTCCTATTGTACTCAAGATGGCGGGGAGAGAAACCCTGGGCGCCTACTCGGCGGTCATGCAGGTGCTGGCCTTTATTTCCCTTACAGATTTCATGGGCGCGTGGGTTCTCGAGCGCTATCTTGGCCAAGCGATGGGTTTAGATGACGGCGGTGCGCGCTTTCGGTGTGTTTTTACGACAGTTCGCACAGTGATTCTCTTTTGTGCGTGTTTTTTTTCCCTTCTTGTGTGCGTCTTCAGTTTCTATGTTGGGCGCTTTTTCCAACTCTCACCACATGTCGCTCATGAAGCTCAATATGCGCTGTGGACAATCGCAGTCTGGGTCATCCTACGGAGCCCGCTGGCGGCATATCAAAATGCTTCGTTCGCTACGCAGGACATGGCCGCCGTGAACCTTATCGGTACATGTGCGGCGATCGGCCGCAGCGTTGCATCATTGGTGTTCGTTCTTCTTGGAGGCGGCCTGTTCGGCTTAATGATATCCGGAACCCTCGTTGAGGGGACTGTCTACTTCTTTTACAGGCTGCGGTTCAAGAAGAAGAATCCTGATCTCATGCCGAAGTGGGGAATACCCGACAAGGCTCTGCTCAGGGAAATGATGGGATTCGGTGGACACTCCGTCGTTATGAACCTGGGAAATGCCCTTCTCTTCAACTCAGGAAACATGATCGCCGGATTGACCAACGGCGCAGCAATGGCCAGCACCTTTTACACAACGCAGATGCCGACGATGACGGCTTACAACATGCTGATTCGTCTCTCAGACAGCTCCATGCCCGCGGTCAACGAGCTCTGGGGAAGAAGAGAAGTGGAAAGGCTCCGCAACGCCCTGCGGAGGTTAACACGCATTCTCCTTTCGTTGACCATGCCGCTAGCCACTGGCGTGGTTCTGTTCAACCACGATTTAGTCGTCACCTGGGTAGGGGTGCAGCAATATGCGGGAACACTGCTTACCGTGTCGCTCGCTGCGTTCTGCATAGTTGTTGCGTTGCAACGGGTAGCCGTTGTCTATTCATTCTCTTTCGGCTGGATGCGTATTCTCACGACCACCGGGTTGATACAAGGAGCGGCCAATTTCGCTCTCGCGTATTTTCTCGCCAAACGAGTGGGACTTGGCGGAATTACACTGGCACTCGTGATTGTAGTTCTGCCGCAGACGGTTATTCTATGGAATCGCATAGGACGCTTCCTCGAAGTCAACGTGCTCGCCTTGATAAGCGGATGCTTCATGCGTGCTTTGATTCCACTCGGATCTGCCGCAATTCTCAGTTTTTTTGTTCATCGGATGGTCGTTATCAGGCAGCGGCATTTCGCCGGTCTGTTCGCCGAGACGCTGACCTTCATCGTGGTTTATGCATCTCTAGCGTATCCACTTGTCCTTTTTGATCATGATCGGCGGGACGTCAACCGCTATCTGGGTAACATTCTGAATCGCAGTAAGAAAGCTCAAGGGCGCCTGGCTCGGGCTTTCGGATCCAGTTCGAATTGAATCCGTCCGAGTCCTTTGTGCTTTACCAGTAGATTCGGCCATTGTTCCGATAGAGGTCTTTCTTGCTGCTGAGGTAACGCCGCGGGTTCAGCGGGATATGCCTCATATGGTAGTAACGCTGTGCTCGCCCGAATCCTTTGCGAGCACGCTGAATGCTTAGGCATAGTTCCACAACGCGGTGAAATCGGACCTTCTCTGAAAACCAGTTTTCCCACTCAGTTCGAGCCCGCACACCCATCTCAGCTGCGCGGTCTGCGTTCCGCTCCAAGATTTCCTGGATCCGCGGTGCATCGCCTTCAGGAACTCGGATGGAAAAAGAATCCCAATCCACCCCTTCGTTCGGCTGCCAGGCGTCGGAAATGATGACGCATGCGCGCCCCATTTTCATCGACTCAAACAATCGAATACTGCCCGCTCCTCTGCCGCGAGGACATAGGCTGAATTTTGCGTTCGCTATGGAATCGGCATATTCCGACCAGAACTGCTCACGCTCGGCGGGCTCTCCGTGATAGGCCATCCTGGTGCTATATGCCGAAGTGTCTTTCACAAGGATATCTTGTCGATTCAATGCGAACAGTTTCTCGCGCACAGGATGCGTGTTGCTGGACCCAACAAACGATGCAAGGTGGGGTTCGCGGCCTGTGGGAGCACGATATGTGACAAAGGCATTTTCAATGATGTATAGATAAAAACCCGTCCTAGTGTGGTCCGGTCGATACTGCGCCTGAGTCAGGGAGGCATAGATACCAGGCAAGATCGGGAATACGCGATCGCCAGAATCGAACAAGAAACATTTGTGGGGGAATCGGGTGTAAAAGGGGTGAGCCCGAACACGCTCGGCAAATGCGCCGCACTCTCCCATCTCGGCAAACAGAATGATGTCCGCCTCGTCGGGATCCTCGACGAGCCTGTGGGTTCCGAAAACGTCTAACTCCGCGCTATGCCGCAGTAAAAATGAAGCTGAATGCTTCCAAGGGTGACACTGATTCCCGCCCGCAGACGAGATCACAATCGCGTTAGCCATAATGTGAGAGAGGTTACTATTCAAGTATCGCCTCTCATTCTGGACATGTGCAACGTGGACGCAGGAGAAAGTCTTGGCAGAGCTGAACCCTCACATTACGACGACCGATTTCGACTGGCCGCTGGTGTCGGTGCTTTTCGTCACATATAAGCGATTCGACATGCTTAAGAAGACTGTAGAGAGCTTCCGGAGCAATACGGATTACCCCCGGCTGGAGCTGGTGATTGCCGATGACGGAAGCGGGCCTGAGATTCAGGCTCAGATCCGTGCGCTGCCCGTCGACGTGTTTGCTCTGGCGCCCAAGAATCGCGGCTTGGGAGCGAACAATAATAACGGCATCAATCATTGCAAAGGGAAGTACATCCTGATGATTCAGGATGACTGGGAGTGCCATGGTCCGGCTGATTATCTGACGAATGCGGTGTCCGTCTTCGAGGCTAACCCGAAGTTAGGCTTCATCAATTTTGCCGGAGCTCCGCATCCCGCGGATTTGATGCAGCCGCTGAAGGGAAGCAGCGAGCCCTGCTACGTTACTCCGCGTGCGTATGAGGGCAGTCACAAAGAGGAGTTCCTCTATTGCGACCAGCCGCATCTTCAATCGCGAGCGTCACTGGATGCGATCGGATCATATATTGAAGACCGGGATATGGAAAAGTGCGAGAACGACTATAACCTTCGCTGGAAAGAACAGACGCAGTTCCTCACGGCAGTTTTTCCCAGCTACTACATGAAGGTGTTCAGCAACGAAGGTGTGGCGCAGCGGCAGAGCTTTCGCACGACGCGCTTCCGCTACGCGGTAGCGAGATTTCTCTTGCCGGCAAAGCCCTTTCTAGTCAAGCATGCGAATCCCGTCTTCAAACTGGGGAAGGCCGTGGTGCAGGGAAGCGTGAATACCCTGGAAAAGCTGCGCATCGTACGTTAGGCGGGACAGTTCAGGCGACGACGGCCCTCTCCTGAGTGGTCAGTTCCTTGAGGAAGGCGGCATACTGAGCCCCGTAGTCTACCCAACCGCCCAGGCTCTTCACGCGCTTCAGGGAGGCTTCGCTCATGGACTGGCGCAGAGTCGGGTCATCTGCCAGGCGCTGGAGTCCGTCGGCAATGGCTTCGGCGGAGCGGATCGGCACGATGAAGCCCTCGACCCCGTGTGAATAGAGGTCCGGACCGCCGGTGTGGTCGGAGCTGATGACCGGGCATCCGCAGGCCATGGCCTGGCCCATCACCATGCCCCAACCGTCCTCGACAGAAGGTAAAACCATCACGTGGCTGGTGCTCATATAGCGACGCACCTCGCTCTGCGGGACCGCGCCTACCAGCTCGACGTGCTGCAGATCGAGCCGGGCAAGCACCGGCTGCATTTCGGCTGGAATGCCACCGACGATTCGCAGGCGCTTGCGCGGGTAGTTCAGCTTTTGAAAGGCCTGAAGCAGGTGGGGAATACCTTTGCGCACGGTTACTGAACCGACGAAGAGGACCTCGAAGGTATCGGGTGATGGCGCCCCCTCGGGCTTGAAAAGCTCCAAACGCACCCCGAGAGGTATTCGCCTAAGCTTCGCTTCTGGAAATCCTTTAGCCAGAAAAGATCGATAGGCGAACTCCGACGGGACGGTGACGGCATCTGCCTGCTCGTACTCCGCCTCCTCACGGTCGATCATGAAGGGGTCCACCCCACGTACTTCGAGGCCCCAGTAGCGCATCTCCTCGGAAACAACCTCGTTCTGGTAGCGGATATGCGAGGATCCCCGGTCACAGATGTATCGAGCACCGAGATCGCGGGCCCGTAGTCCGCTTTTGAGGCCGGAACCCGACAAGGCCACGTAGGCATCGCAGAGCGTCAGGTTGTCCGCCACCCAAGCGTCGAAGGTGCGAAAGAGGCTGCGGGTGATCCTCCGGTTGAGCCCATACGGAATGTGCAGGCGCTTGGCGACCACCAACTGAGGGGTATGAATCCACGGGAAGGTGCGAACCCGATCCCGGGGCAGACCCTCGCGCTGGAGACGATGCCACGGGAAGGTGGAATAAATCTGTCCGGTGTGGCCCTGAGCGTCAAGCTGTCGCGCCAGCTCGAAATGATGAAATACACCGTTCGCGGCCTGAAGAATGTGCATGGGGGGAAGAGGGTTTCGATCTCAGTGTAAATGAGGGCGGGACTCGGCCCGGAGAGGCTCCAGAAGCCTTAAGCGGAGTAGCGGTTAGTTAACAGAATATACGTTATCAGACGTAATATCGGTAGGCGAAGTAAAATGGGTGCTGGTATGTAGGCATTGAATAAGCGCCTTGTTTATTAGCTATATAGCTGAAATCTCATCAGTGATACATGAAGGCATCTACTTCGGTAACCGGTACATGACGGGCTGACGTGGACATGTTTGAGGAACTTCCCTCCCTGATAACGCCCAGAAGCTCTGGACAGGTCGGCTGGGGGCAATTAGAGATACGCAAAAAAAAGGGAGAGACGAATCTCCCCCGTTCCTTTTGGCGTCGAACTGTGTTTTACGACTTGTGGTGCGGAGTGATGCGGTTCAGCAACGCCAAGAGCGAGTGGGCGGCCGCCGGCGGCTTGACGGCTCCGCCGCGAACGATCTCAGTCGCGGTCAGCTCCTTTCCATAAAGGTCCTTATTGGCTCCGTCGTCGGACCGCATGGTGGATCCAGAAAGGTCGATGCCAGCGAAGACTCCGCGGGCGCGCGACCAGGAGAGGATTTCCGCCTTTAAGACGATATCGGTCTCGGCGCTGGTGTTCCGGCCTACGGGGCCGGCGGCAATGGAGGCATCTCCGCCGAGTTTCACCTTACTCTTCAATACGGACTGAGCACCCTGGTCATTCATGATCAGGAGCACGAAGTCGGTTGCCTGTCCGCCGATCTGCAGCCCGAAGCTCCCGCCCTCCAGGGCGAACATCGCCGGCGCGCTCCAGGGACCATTCAGGTTCGCACCAGTGCGGCAGGTCAGGACTCCCCGGCCGTAGCTGGCACCTACAATAAATGCACCCTTTTTCACCGAGGGATAGACAATGACACACTCGGCTTTGTTGAGCAGATCGGTTGGAATGCCCTTATCCGGGGTGGCGAGAATCTCTTTCAGAACATTGTAGGACGCCGTCAATCTGTCGTCTTCCTTACTCTGCGCGAACAACGGAATGGCCAAACCCAAACAGACAGCGACTGCCAGAATTCGTTTCATCATGCGCTGCTTCTCCTTTACCTTGCGATTGGATTTCAACGTCGGATGCGCCGTTCTTTCTTTGTCTCGCCGTGCAGAAGCCAGTCTGATCGGACGACACACATCCGGAACAAGTTGCGCAGCTGATTCAGTACCGTTGGGTGCAAGCGAAAGGGCTGCGGTTGCCTCAGGCCCATTTGGGCCTCCAGCCCTATTGCCGGGCAACTCTATCACGGTGGAGGATTCGTCGCAAATGCGCCATATCTTAGGAGCCGAGAAACACGAACGCCGCCCGAAGGCGGCGTCCGAAGAACCCAGGAATATGTCGACTGGCTACAAAGTGGACTCGATCTCAAAGCCCCACGCCTCCAACAGCGCCTCGGGGATGTACTTCGAATTGCGATTACGGCGAGCCCATTCACGTAGGCGAGTGGACCGGATGTACTGGTCCGGGGTCAGCTTGAATTCCTTTACCACCTGTTCGAATGAAGTCACAGTGGGCACGACCGGGCCGATTGGTTCCGGCTTGCCCCAGTTTGGATTGCCACGACGTTTTGCCATTTCTTTATATCCTCTAGCGTAGAGTGACGTACGGAAAATCCAGGGCCGCTCGACCTGCTACAGACAGGCCTCCCCGGGAAGTCACAAACTCTTCTATTATAGGGATTTGTTATCCATAAATCAATAGGAAATCTTGATGTCTACAGGCAGTTACTGCCTCCCGAAACGCAGACGCGCTGAGGATTTATTACCTTTACTATGTGCCAGTTGCGGGAGATATATCAAGCAGGGCTTGAGCGGCACTGTGGCCGGGGCATCGCTCGGCCCTGCTCGATGTTGATCAGCTGAAGGGTACTGCTATGGCGGGCTGCTCTGCCAAGCGTTTCTCGCCGCATTTATGCCGAACCTCCATAGATCTGCGCTCGGCGAGATTCGCCGCAGAGCCAAGGGTTTCGAAGCAATATGGGCAGGTGACAATCATTGTACGAATGGACACGCCGGCAGAGAGTGGTCGCCTGGGAATCGCGTGTGTGGTGGTGATCGCCGGAAGCATCGGATGACACTCCTTCCAGGTTGAACTACGACCGTGGGTGGATTCCATTGAGAGTCAAGGCGCCGAACATCAAGTCAGCTGCGTGCTAATCGGGGGGATTGTTCGGCATGCAGGGACGGCGCTCTGTATACAACCAGGTGACTGAAGTGTGCACCGAAGTGGCACGATTGTCAAATTATTTCAAGCGTTTTTTCTTAAGACTTCACTAATCTTCTCCGATATAGGGCTTGTACCGCATTGAGAGCCCTACATGACACTTCCCTTGCCCGCCAGTCCCCGGATCCTGATCGTATCGGCAGATGAAAAAACCACGGCGGAGCTGAGGGAGGTGCTGCTCGGATGGGGTTACCCCGTTCAGGTAGTAAGGGATGGAGTGGAGGGGGGCAAGATCCTAGCCGGACAGACGCCTCCGGGGATTGCGCTGGTTGATGCAGCGCTGCCGTCGATAGGCGGGATTGAACTGGTGGCAGAGGTCCGCCGGCGGATGCGGAAGAGTCCATCGTGGACGATGCTGCTGAGCGACCGGGTGGATGTGGATACGGTGGCGAGTGCGTCGGAAGCAGGGGTCGATGACCTGCTGCTCAAGCCGGTCGATGCGATGGATCTGCGGATGCGGCTGCGGGTGGCGGAGCGGGTGCAGACGCTGCGGAGCGACCTTGAGGAGCAGACGAAGGCGGTGCGGTTCCATGCCTCGCATGACAGCCTGACGGGGTTATGGAATCGAGAATCGATGCTTAACCAGCTGTTTCAGGAGACGGACAGGGTGCAGCGGATGCGGACGCCGCTGACGTTGCTGTTGCTGGATCTGGACCGCTTCTCGAGCGTGAACGTTGAGTTCGGCTATGAGACGGGCGACAAGATTCTGCAAGAGCTGGCGAATCGGTTCCGGCGGTTTTTGCGCAGTTATGACCTGATCGGGCGGTGCGGCGAAGATGAGTTTTTGATTGCCCTGCCGGGGTGTACGTCGGAGCAAGCTCTGTCGATGGCGGTCCGGCTGAGGCAGACGGTGTTGCAGCGGCCATTCACGGCAGGGCGCGATGCGCTCACACTAACGGCGAGCATGGGAATCGCACAAAGCAAGGGGCGGTCTCCGCTGGTGGTGCTGCGCGAGGTGGAGCGGGCGCTGCAGGATGCGAAGGCCAGCGGGAGAAATGCGATCCGCGAGTATTCGGTGGTGAGCCCGGTTCGGCCCGACGAAGAATGTGCGCTTGCGTCGGCGGGCCAACGGATGCTGATGCCATTTCCGACGGAAAGGTGAAACAGTTCCCTACCCCCTCCCCCAAGTTTTCATTCTACTTCGTTACTCATTCATTCCAGGGAGTTAGGACGATTATACCTTTGTAACTCATTCATACCGCGATACCTAATGGGACAAGTTTAGATAGCAACGGACTTATGGGGGGCGGTCCCCGAGTTGGGGATCGTGTTAAAAGCCCGGCCGAATCGGCAGCCGGGCTTCTTTTTGTCTCTATAGCTATTGCAGCGAGTCGGAGGAAATTGTCGGCCAGGGAACAGGGTGCAAGGAACCGGGGTTAGTAGCGAAAGAACGGGACACGCGGCGGCGAGCTAGTCGCCGGTGCCGCAGGAGCAAATTCCCTGTCCACTTCCGAGGATGTGGAGGAAGGAGCACTGCGCCTGGAGGTTTGCGAGCTCGGTTGCGCCGAGGGTGGAATCGGAGGATTCGGTTTCAGTAACCGGCCACGCAGTGCCAACAGCATTCTGGATGTGAGTGGCCCAAACGCGGAGGTTAGCCTTCGGAGTTACATTTGCACTGGGATCGCACGGAGAGTTGTTGATAGCCGCCGAGATGACCTTGATTACGCCGGTGTTGGAGACTACGCCGGTGAGCGGGTTGGACGTCAGGTCCCGGCGGACTGATAGAGTGCGCAGACCATTATGAGTTTCAATGCATCCGCAGCATTCCGACATCTGCTGATCGGCGTCGAACACGTAGACCATGGCGCAGAGATTTCCGTAGGTGAGGCCGGGGTTGTCGATGCGGACGGTGCCGTCGGGTAGCGCGATGGCCGCAGCACTGGTAAGTGGTATCAAGGGAGCGTTGTTAGAAAAGTAGTTAACCTTGTAGACATCCTGAGCAGATGCCACGCCAGCGCCCGCGATCACCAGACCAACGAGCACCAAGGATAGGAATAGAATTTTGCTATGGGTTTTCATGGGGAGTCTCCCAAGCGCTGTCTCTGAGCTGGACGGATCTGAAAACGCTTGCCCGAGCATGATGGACCTCGGGCCGGAAGCTCCACAATTACCCAGTGGGATTAGTCACAGGTTGAGACAATTTGGCGGAGGTACGGTTACCTGATCAGTCCGCAGCGATAACTAACCTAATCAAGCCATGCCGGACTTGAATGGTACACCAGCTTATGAGGGGAGCATCGAGACCGTTTCTCTGAGCTAGCCGTTTTCGACGCGCGACTTTATATCCAGGTAAGCGGTGTGGATGAGTTTGGTTAGCGCTGAGGAATCTCCGAACGGTCCCGGTCTCAGCTTCACGTGGCGCATGAACCTGCCAGTACCTTGCAACAATCGGGCGGGATCGGGCAGCGCCGCGCCCTGAAAGAACCCCACGTTTACGTGCGACGTGAATACATTGACGTAGCCGAAGGGCGCGTCTCCCAGACATGCAACCGGACAGCCGTCGTGCAAGAGCTCTCGAACTTCGTCACCGCATTTTCGCATCACCTCAAAGCAGTGATGCGCGATTACTCCCAATTCACCTTGATGCTCTTTCATCCACGCGTCGATGGCGAGGTCCCGTTCCACTGCGCCGTTCAGTCGCAGCAATTCCGTTCTCACCGTTGCTCTGTGTGCTGCTTTCGAGATCTGCGGCAACGTAACATTCTCCCACCGAGCGAAGAAAAGGATCGATCCCGGCAACGCTACATTAGCTGCGCACGAAATCCTAGCCGGTCTCACCAGCAGTGGAAGCCTTCGACAACTACAGGAGACAAGAATGAGCGTGTGCGCGACAGGCCGGGTCACCGGCTATCATTTTGTAAAGATGTCGTGACCCTCGTCGTATCGTTCCTCGGTTTTCCCAGCTGCACCAGCCATCTCATCTGCGATTTCGTCCAACTGCTTCGAGAGATCGGTGTCGTCAGAGGAAGGTTTGCTAGCCGGTGGTTGCGGTGAGGTTGTGGAGTCTTTCTTCGAATCGGTCATGGTGATACCTCTCAGTCCTTGAGGTCTAGCCTGGAAACTGGTCTCTCCGGGATGAGGGTCTCCCGAAGCGATCTGATCGCCGCCGGTTGAGGCTTCAGCTACTCATCATGCTCCGCGGGGATCACGCTTGCAAGCCGCGAAGGCTGAAAATTCGTGCAACGCGTCGGCTGCTTCACGAATTATTCACAAGCGGTAGCCTGCGATTGAGGGGCGCGCGGAAGCTTTATGGCTGCATCATAGGATTCGGTGCGGATCGATGACGGCGGGCCCGGTTAGTTCAGAGAGGAAAGTTGCGCGATGGCACATAAGCTTTATGATATCGGCGTTGCGGCACAGATAGGCAAGTATAGCGATGCGGTGGAAACCGCTCCAAACCTCCGCTGGCTGCACACGTCGGGCACGCCGGGCCTGGGCGAGAACAAGCAATTGCCCGACGACATTACGGGTCAATCGGAATTGGCGTGGACGCACATCATGAGAGTGCTGCGCGAGACGGATATGGGTGTCGAAGATATCGTCAAGGTCACCCAATATCTGACCCGGGCTGAAGATATCGCTGATTATGCGAAGGTGCGGTACAAGTTTCTGGGAGATGTCCGGCCAGCCTTCATGTTGTTGGTCATTCCGCAGCTCGTGTGGCCGGAAATCCTGGTTGAGGTGGAGGTTATTGCGGCTAAGGCGGTGACGGGTCAGTAGGCAATGTATCGACCCAAGCCAGAGGAAGGTGCACCCGTGGCGTCGTCTTCGCCGTTAACGAAAGATCGTGAGCGGACATACCGGTCATTACCGGATCATCCGCTCCCGATTTTACTAACGCCGAGCTGCCCTGCGGGGACAATGCAATCGACTAGTCTCCAGTACCACAGCTGCAAATGCCCTGGCCGCTTCCCAGGATGTTGACGAACGCGCACTGCGCCTGCAGATTTGCAAGCTCAGTTGCACCCAGGGTTGAATCCGAGGACTCGGTTTCACTAATTGGATAGGCAGTTCCAACCGCATTCTGGATGTGGGTCACCCACACACGCAGGTTTGCTGTTGGGGTCACGTTCGAAGTTGGATCGCACGGAGAGTTGTTAATCGCCGCGGAAACAACCTTGACGATGCCGTTCCTCGAAACAACACCGGTAAGCGGATTCGACGTCAAGTTACTCCGAACTGACAAGGTGCGCAGACCGTTATGGGTTTCGACGCATCCGCAGCATTCAGTGAGCTGCTGGTCGGCATCGAACACATAAATCATTGCGCAGAGGTTTCCATACGTCAGGCCTGGATTGTCGATCCGGACCGTGGCGTCTGGCGCCGGGGCAGCGTTGTTAGAGAAGTAGTTAACTTTGTATACGTCCTGACCAGAAGCAACGCCGGCGCCCACAACAACGAGGCCAACGAGTACCACAGCCAGGAACAGGACTTTGCGGTTCAACATATTCATTTTGTGTTCTCCTAAGTGCGCTGTCTGACGCCCAGGAAGGAATTCTCTGTGAGAATGGATCTTTATCTCGCGTAGTCACAACTACCCAGTCGTACTAATCGATAGTTAGTTTCGCTCTCAATTCGCCTATCTTTCGGCCAACTTGCCTTGGACTGCTTGGCTCGTGGCTGGGAGGTAATGGGTCACCCTCATCCGAAATCGCGAACAGGAGATTTCGTGACCGCTAAGGGACAGGTGACTGTATGTGTGGAGTTTTCGCCAACTATAAGCCGAGGACGGACCCGCCATTCGTGCCTCTGGGCGCTGAAGGGTGGGCGCCACCCCGCCATCCGACGGCTACTGCACCTTGGCGACGAGCACACCGAAGGGGGCGAGCCGGATTTTGTCGAGGGGGATGGCTTCGTCTCCGGAGTTGGGTGAGGTGTAGAGCGGGATGGCGTTAGTTCCCTTCGCTCCAGTGCTCCCCAAGTTAATAGATATAGTTCGGGGCTCCGCGCTCATGTTCAAAGATACGAGTACTGTCGATCCCTTGGCGCGACGGAGAAATGTGAAGACGTACGGGTTTGTTTCATCGATGGAGGTGTAGTCTCCATCGCGCAGGGCGGGCTCGTTGCGGCGCAGGGTGAGCAGGGTCTTATAGGCGTTGAAGATGGAGTTAGGATCCTTCTTCTCGGTCTCAACATTATAAGTAGACGCAGAGGGCGGGATGGGCAGCCAGGGTTTGGCGGCGGTGGTGAATCCGGCGTGGGCGGAGGTGTTCCACTGCATGGGAGTGCGCTCGCCGTCGCGGCCTTTCTCCTTGGGCCAGCCGAGCTTGCCGATGGGGTCGTGGACGTCTTCGATGCGGGCGGGGTCGGTGGTGCGCATGCCGATTTCTTCGCCGTAGTACATCTGCGGGGTTCCCCGGGTGGTGAGCAGGAGCGCGGCCATGAGCTTGGCGATTTCGTCGTTGTGGACGCCGTCTCCGTAGCGGTCCCACTGCCGGGGCTGGTCGTGGTTGCTGAAGAAGAATTCGGGCTGTCCGTGGGCGGAGTTGTTCTCGACCTGGTCGAAGAGTCGGCGGAAGTCGGGCGCGGAGAGCTTGTTCTCGTCGGCGATCTGGAAGTCCATGGGTAACTGGACCTCGTCGCCATTAGCGCCGTAGAGCTTGGTGAGCTCGGTAATGTTGGGTTCGTCGGCTTCGGTGATGAGGACGGGGTCTCCGGGGTACTGGGAGACGACTTTGCGCAGGCGGCGGAGGACTTCGTTTACCTCAGGGAAGTTGTCGGTGTAGAGGTGCTGGATGTTGC
>Ga0335073_10002786_pt1 | contig 24007 bp, 19 predicted proteins | sample Lox_Sample_22_FD_207093 | JGI IMG/M metagenome (GOLD analysis project Ga0335073, IMG submission 207093) | Soil microbial communities from Loxahatchee National Wildlife Refuge, Florida, United States - Lox_Sample_2.2 | ecosystem: Environmental > Terrestrial > Soil > Wetlands | place: USA... | reverse complement strand
GCGTCAGCCGGAACGCGCGCGCCCCGGCCATCCACGCGAGGTGCAGGTCATCGGGACTGGGCGTGCCGTCCGCGTCCAGTTCGACCTTGTTGAACTTCGCGAAAGCGTGGTTGTCGCGGCACATGACCGCGTACGCGCCGGCCACGTCCTGCTCGGTGGTGTAAACGCGGACGTCCGCCTGGCGCAGCCGGCCCTTGAGCCGGATCTCGACCGGCTCGCCGGTGCGCAGGTTGCGTCCCCAGCCGAACGGCGTCCCGACGAGCAGGTCGCCCTTGTCGCTGGTGTAGGCCACCGGGATGGTGTAGCGCCGCCCGGACTTGCGCCCCGCGATGTACAGCGTGACAAGCCGCCGGCCAGCGAGGCTGGACAGCAGCGGGGTGCGCAGCATGCCCCGCATGATGCGGTTCACCAGGCCCTGTACCGCCATGGTCTGCGCGCGCGGGGCCGGCGTGGCGAGCGGGCCGCCCGCCACCGACTGGTCGGTCATCTCTTGGCTCCTTCTTTTCTTTCCGGCTGTTACCTCGATCCCTTGCGGACCGTCATCAGGTATGACGGAGGGAGGCGGAAAAAGGTGACAGTGAACGGCACGGACGGTACCGGCGGCACCGGCGGCACTGGTGAGGACTGGTCCGCGGAGCGCTTCGAGGCGCACCGCGCGCACCTGCGGTCGGTCGCCTACCGGATGCTCGGCTCGCTGAGCGAGGCCGACGACGCGGTGCAGGAGACCTGGCTGCGGCTGTCCCGCTCGGGCGCCGATGACGTACGGGACCTGCAGGCATGGCTCACCACGGTGGTGTCGCGGGTGTGCCTGGACATGCTCCGTTCCCGGACGGCCCGCCGTGAGGATTTCCTTGACGCGCACGTCCCCGACCCGATCGTCACCCGCGCCGACGAAGACCCGCAGGAGCAGGCGGTCCTGGCGGATTCCGTCGGCCTCGCGCTGCTTGTCGTCCTTGACACGCTGTCCCCCGCCGAGCGCCTGGCGTTCGTCCTGCACGACGTCTTCGCCCTGCCGTTCGAGCAGATCGGCCTGATCCTTGACCGGTCGCCCGCCGCGGCCAAGCAGCTAGCCAGCCGGGCCAGGCAGCGCCTGCGCGCGGCCCCGTCGCACACCGCCCGGCCCGGCACCGGGCCGGCCGGGACGGAAGCGAACGGTACGGAATCAGACGGCACCGCATCGCCCGGCACGGCATCCGCTGGCGGCCGGCCCGCCGGCGGCACGGATCTCGCGCGGCAGTGGGCGGTCGTCGATGCCTTCCTAGCTGCGTCGCGGGACGGCGATTTCGATGGGCTGCTCGCCATCCTGGACCCCGGCATAGTGCTGCGGGCCGACGCCGGCGCGGGCCCGTTGGGTCCCTCGCAGCTCATCCGCGGCCCCCGCGCGGTGCTCGCCCAGGCCCAGCGCTTCGCACCGCTCACCCGCTTCGCCCGGCCGGTGCTCGTCAACGGCGGCCCCGGCTTCCTGGTGGTACGAGACGGCGAGCCCCTGTCCCTGATAGCCATCAGCGTCAGGGACGGCCGGATCGCAGAATTGGACATCCTCGCCGATCCCGACCGGCTGGCGGCACTCGATCTGTCCGCGGTAACCGGCGGCTAATGGCGGGGCGGCGCTCGCGCTAGCCGTCCTCGTGACGAACGCCCTGCGCGCCTAGCCGGCTGGTACCGGGGCTCCCGGCGTCAGCTCGCCGGGTCCGGGTAGCCGGCGTTCGTGCAGTCGGTCTGCACGTTGCTGGCCGCGCTCTGCGCGAATGCGGCGTTGGCCGCCTTGTTTCCGTTCAGCCCCTTGGCCTGGTCTTTCAGCCCGACCGAGACGTTGTACAGGTCGGCGATCAGCGGCTGCGTGGTCGCCTCCTTGTACGCGGTGAGCACCGGGGTCGTGGAGCCGGTCGAGTCGTACCACGTCCAGAACGCGTTGCACGCCTGCGCGTTCCCCGACGACGAGGACCGCCCACCGGACGTGGCGGCGATCACCGCGCCTCCGATGGCGAGTACGGCGACAACGATGAGAGCGATGTTAATCAGGCGCCGGGGGTTTCTCATGTCGCGACCTTCCACCAACCTCAAGCCACGCTGCGTGCAAGCGGCAGGATAACAGCGCGAGCCCTACTTCCTGGGGTCATTACCAGGTCCGGCGAGCCCGTTACTGATCGCGTACCGCACCGCCTGCGCCCGGCTCTGCGTGCCGATCTTCGCGAAGATGCGGTTCACGTGCGTCTTGACGGTTGCCTGACCGAGAAAGAGCCGTTCGCCGATCTCCCGGTTGGACAGCCCCTCGCCGATGAGCGCGAGCACCTCGGTCTCGCGCGGCGTCAGGCTGTCGGGCAGCCCGGCAGGCGGGCGGGCCTGCTCGTCGGGGACGCCGTCGCCGAGCGCGCTGACCAGCCGTGCCTGTACCACCGGGTCCAGCCAGGTCTGCCCGCGGTAGACCGCGCGGATCGCCGCCTCGATCTCCTCGGCGCTGGCGTCCTTGGTCAGGTAGCCGACGGCGCCCGCGCGGAGCGCGGGGAAGACGGACTCGTCGTCCGCGTACGTGGTGAGCACGACGACCCGCGCGGTGCTTCGCCCGGCGATCTCCCTGGTGGCGGCCACGCCGTCCATCTCCGGCATGCGCAGGTCCATGAGCACGACGTCGGGAGCAAGCTCGTCAACCAGCGCTACCGCCGCCGCGCCGTCCGGCGCCGCCCCGACGACCTCGATCCCGTCGCACAGCCCGACGAGCATGACCAGGCCATCGCGTACCACCCGCTGGTCGTCGGCGATCACAACGCGCACGTTCGTGTCCTCCGTCATGCCGGCGCGCTCACAACCACCGACCATCCCGCTCCGGACGGCCCGGCGCTGAGATCGCCGCCGAGCCCCTTGATCCGCTCACGCAGGCCCGCGAGCCCCCAGCCGCTTCCCTCGGCGGCGAGCGCGCTCTGCACCCCGCCGTTGTCGGTCACCGCCAGCCGGATCCCGCCCTCGTCAAACGAGAGCCTGACGCGCGTGTTCGCCCCCGCGGCATGCCGGGCGACGTTGGTAAGTGCCTCGCCGGTCACCCGGTACAGGGCGAGACCGAGGTCGGCGGCCAGGGGCCGGGGCGTTCCCTCCACCGTGTAGTCCACCGCCAGGTTGAAGTCCCGGCGGAAGTGCGCGACAAGCTCTGGCAGCTGATCCACGCCCAGCCGGTCGTCGCGGCGCAGGGCGCCGACCGCGTCGCGGGCTTCGGCGAGACCCTGCTTCGCGAGGTCCGCCGCCCCGTCGATGGCCGCGCGCAGGTCCTCCGGCGCGTCCACGTTGCCCGCGAGCTTGCGCACCATCTCGAGCTGAATCGACAGTCCGGACAGCGAGTGCGCGAGCACGTCGTGCAGTTCCCTGGCGATGCTCGCCCGTTCCTCCACCGCGGCCGCCCGCGCCTGGTCATCACGGGCGTCCTCCAGCTTCGCGAGGAGCAGTTCCGTGGCCTCCTGGCTGAGCCGGTAGCGGCGCAGCAACCCGCCCGTGATGCCGAGCACCGCGCACAGCAGCGCCGCGGCGGCGACCGCCGCGACCCCGGCGCCCGCGAGCCCGAGGGAGGCGGCCGCGCCGGCGGTGACCGCCGTGCCGATCACGACGGCGTACGCGGGTGAGAGTGCGAGCCCGGCGATGAACACGACAGCGCTGCACGGCAGCTCAGACACGCCGTTCGGCTGCAGCACGAGGATCGCGACCGCGCTCGCGCCCATGAACGCGAGTTCGCTGACGCGGGCGGCGGTGGTCCCCAGGCGAAGGACAGGCCAGCCGAGCATTTCGATGACGAAGACAACGAGGCACACGGTGAGCGCGAGATGCCGTCCGGACAGCCCGATCGCGGGCCTGGAGGTCAGGGCGACGAGCGCGACAATGCCGACCACCCATAGCCGCAGCGGGGCGAGACGCTGCTCCTCACGCCGGGAACGGCGCATGGCCTCCGCCTGCGCCGCCCTAACCCGGTCACTCATGATGAAAGCTTACGGCCGCTGGGAGATGCTGCCCTGGGGCAAGCGCCCGCCGCGGCCAACTCAGGCCGCCACAGTGGCGCGCTGCGCGGTGTGCAGGGCCGGGCCGGTCTGCTGCGTCCTGGCGCCGCGGATCCGCAGGACGATGAGCCGGGACAGCACCTCGGCCAGCGCCATCAGCACGAGCCCGGCGACCCAGGCGTTCTGGCTGGTGATGTCGTGCGCGATGGAGAAGTTCACGATGTCCTTCGTGCCGCCGTGCGACCAGAATTCTTCAAAGCCGAGGCGGCTGCCGATGCCGATCACCCAGAGCGCCGCGGCGATGACGCCCGCCTTCGCGTAGCCGAAGCCGTCGTCCGCCCGCCACACCCGGGTCGTCGCCGCGCAGGCGATGCCGAGGACCAGCCCGATGCCGCCAAGCACGACGTAAAGGAACAGGTCGTTCCCGGCGGTGGGAATGCCGCGGAGGTAGTAGACGGCCGCGGCGGCGACGCAGATCACCGGCCGGAGCGCGGTCCTCATGTCGAGGCGGCTGCCGCGGATCTGAAGGATCACGAAAGCGATGAGAACGATGTTGATGAGGTAATCCGTAATCGTCATATAGCCAGTCTCGAATTTTCGCGGCCGCGAGTCGCCAGCCCGGGGGTTGGTCTTTACTCCGGGATGGCCTAAACCCTCAGGTTTAGACCATCCCGGACGGGGCCGCTGGCTGCCTTTCCCGGCGGCGGCAACGCGCCACGCGAGGGTCGGGCGCCTTGTCCGCGCGCCCGTCTAGAGCCAGGAGTCCCGAGCCGCCGCGGGCATGGCCTCGCCGGCCCTATGGCCTGCCCCTTCGGCGGGCGACGGCGCGCCACGCGAGGCTTGCTGCCTCGGCCGAGTCCATCCGCGAGGCAAAACCCCCGTGCCTTTTTCTTGCGGACAACGGCAGGCCAGGTGAAGCTCGGCGCCACCACCTGGCCGATCCTTCAGCCCGAGATCCCGCGGCCCGACCCGCCAGCCGCACCAGCTTTCTCACGCGACAGAAAGCACACTAGTCACTGCCGTGACAACCCCGCTGACCTGGGAAGGAGAGCGTTCTCATAGTGATTAGAGGGATTTGAGAGCGAAACTTAGCTTGTTCTGAGTATTGCATTTGTGAGTGTTTGTGTGGACTCAGCCTTTCCTATGCTAGGGTCCGGTTTCTGTGAATATGCTGAAGAATGCGCGCAATCTCTTGCGTCAAGCCGGCATAGATGTTATCCGCTGGCCGCACCGGCCAGAGGCCGGCGTGATCGACTGGGCGCTTGTCGAGGTCATCCGGACGCGGGGCATCAACTGTGTCATCGATGTCGGCGGCAACCGGGGACAGTTCGCACAGCGGCTACGCACACTGGGCTATAAGGGCCGGATCGTCTCGTTCGAGCCTTCGCCCAGCGTGCTGCCCGTCATCAGCGCCGCGGCGGCCCGGGACCCGGAATGGATCGTCCGTCCGGTCGGCCTTTCCAGCAAGGCTGGACAGGCCGAACTGCGGATGCACGAGGAATCGCAGCTCAACTCGCTGCTCGACGAACTGCCCGGGGTGACCGAGCAGATTCCGAAAATGGAACGGACCGGCACCGCCTCCGTCACGCTGTCTACCCTGGCGGCCGAGTTCCCCGGAATTATCGACGGGATTGCCGACCCGTGCGTGCTGTTCAAGTCCGACACCCAGGGACATGACATGGAAGTGCTGCGCGGCGCGGGCGACAAGGGACTCGACCAGGCAGTGGTGGCCGTGCTCGTCGAGCTCGTGGCGCAGCAGATCTACATCGGCCAGCCCGTGATGACCACGGTGATGGAAGTGATCGCGAACGACGGGTTCACCGCGGTCGCCTTCGAGCCGCTCTTCGAGTCCTCCGACGGCCTGCGGATGGTCGAACTCGACGGCCTGTTCATGCGCCCGGTCGTCGACCACCCGGACTGGGGGTACGCCCAGGCGCGGCGGCCCGGTCGCGGCATGGCCCCCATCGTCCCCGGCAACGTCAGCTAGAAGAGTCTGTTGAATTCAGCAGGCACTTAGCCCGACGGCGCGACAGGGCCGGCCCGGTGATGACGCCATGGAACAGTGACGCCATGGGTAGGTCAGACGGCCGGGCCGGCCGGTTCAGCTACACGAACGGCCCAGGCGGCATGGACCACCTGGCGCCGGACGTCCGTGCCAGTGCCCCCGGGGTGCGGCCTTCGATGTGGAGACCGGTCCCGGCGAGATCGCCGCGGCGGTGGGCCGGGCCAGGGACGCCCTCGAGGGCTGGCGCTGACTGATTCCCCGTCCAGCCCGGGACCCGGCCTCAGTCGTCGAGAACCTCGACGAACATCCGTGACCCGAGGCACGCTGCACGCGCCGAGAACCCCTGTCTCCAGACTCCGCCATGCTGATCATCGTCCGTGAACATCGCGCCAGGCCGGCGTGCCGGCCCGCCACACCTCGGCGACCAGCTGCACGCCCGGGCGGTAAGACAGGTGGGTGTGTGACGGGGCGTCGAGCAGCACGGCGTCCGCCCGCGCGCCCGCCCCGAGATGCCCGACGTCGGTGCGCCGCAGGGCGCGAGCGCCGCCCGCCGTCGCCGCCCACACGGCCTCGTCCGGGGTCATGTGCATATCGCGGACGGCGACCGCGATGCAGAACGGCATGCTCGAGGTGAAGCTTGATCCCGGGTTGCAATCCGTGGCAAGGGCGACGGTCGCGCCGGCGTCGAGAAGCCGCCGGGCGCTCGGGTAGGCCGCCCTGGTGGAGAACTCGGCGCCGGGCAGCAAGGTGGCGACGGTGCTGCTGCCCGCTAGTGCCTGCACGTCGGCATCGCTGAGGTGGGTGGCATGATCGGCCGAGGCGGCGCCGACCTCCACCGCGATCCGCACGCCCGGGCCCGGTCCAAGCTGGTTGGCGTGAATGCGCGGCAGCAGTCCCCGCGCCATCCCCGCCGCCAGGATGGCCCGGGCCTGGTCGCCGTCGAAGGCGCCCCGCTCGCAGAACACGTCGACCCATTTCGCCCTGGGAGCGCAGGCGTCGAGCATCGCCGTGCACACCAGTTCGACGTAGTCGTCGGACCGGCCGGCGTATTCCTGCGGCACCACGTGCGCCCCGAGGAAGGTGACCTCGTCGGTGAACTCGCCGGCCACCCCCAGGCAGCGGGCCTCGTCGTCGACGGTGAGACCGTAGCCGGATTTGCACTCGATGGTGGTGGTGCCGGACCGCAGCGCCTCGGCGACCAGCCTGCCGGTGCTGCTCCGCAGCGCGTCCACTGAGGCGGCGCGGGTGGCGCGGACAGTGGTGCCGATGCCGCCCGCCGAGTACGGCTGACCCGCCATCCGGGCCGCGAACTCGGCGCCGCGGTCGCCGGCGAAGACCAGGTGCGCGTGACTGTCGACGAAGCCGGGGATGACCGCCCTGCCCCCGGCGTCGACCCGCGCATCGGTTCCGCCGGGCCGCGCCGACCGCGGGCCCGCCCACGCCACCACGCCGTCATCGAAGATCAGGGCCGCGTCACGGACCAGGCCGAGGGGGCTTTCGCCGGTGCCGGGATCGTTGCTGACCAGGCAGCCGATGTTGTCGATGAGCAGGCTGGTCACCGGGTTACCGCCTTGACCGCGGCGTCGAGGGCGGCGGGCACGTCGCCGAGCAGCGCGTGACGGTGCCCGGCGACGATCCGCCGGCCGCCGACCACCACGTCGCTGACATCGGCGGCGGTCGCGGCGAACACGACGTGCTCGAGCATGGTCGCGGGCTCCGCCCCGCTCAGCCGCACCGAGTCCAGGCCGATCGTGACGAAGTCGGCGAGGGCGCCCGGGGCGAGACGGCCGGCCTCTGACCAGCCGAGGGACGCGTGGCCGTCGCCGGTCGCAGCCCGCAGCAGTTCGGCCGCGGTCCAGTGTCCGCGCCGTTCGCTGCGCAGCCGCTCATCGAGTTCGACCGCCCGGGCCTCTTCGATCAGGTCGACGACCGCGTTGCTGTCGCTGCCGAGCGTGACGGCGCACCCGGCGTCGGCCAGCGTCCGCGCCGGGCCGATGCCGTCGGCAAGGTCGCGCTCGGTGGTCGGGGTCATGCAGACGGCTGTGCCGGAACCGGACAGCAGGGCGATGTCGTCCGCCGTCAGGTGGGTCGCGTGCACCGCCGATGACCCCGGGCCAAGCGCCTGATGCCGGTCGAGCAGCTGCGCCGGGGTGCGCCCGTAGGCGGCCAGGCAGGCCTCGTTCTCGGCCCGCTGCTCCGACAGGTGGACATGGAGCGGAGCGTGGCGCTCGCGCGACCAGCCGGCCACCGTTTCGATCGCCGCCGGCGGGACGGCCCGCACCGAGTGAATGGCGGCGCCGATCTTCGCGTGCGGCGCCGCGCGCAGCTCGGATACCCGGTTCACCCAGCCGTCCGCGTCGCCGTCGCCAAAGCGCAGCTGCGGGCCCTGGAGCGGAGTGCCGACTCCGCCGGCCAGGTAGCAGGTGTCGAGCAGGGTGATGCGGATCCCGGCCTCCTGCGCCGCGGCGACCAGTGCGTCGCCCATCGCGTTGCGGTCGCGGTACGGTGACCCGTCCCGGTCGTGATGGACGTAGTGGAATTCTCCCACGCAGGAGATGCCGGCCAGCGCCATCTCGGCGTACAGCGCCCGCGCCAGCACGTGGTAGGAGTCCGGGGTCAGCCGCTCGGCGATGTGGTACATGTCCTCGCGCCAGGTCCAGAACGTGCCGCCGCCGCGGTGCGTCCGTCCGCGGAGCGCCCGGTGGAAGGCGTGGCTGTGCGCGTTGGCCATCCCCGGCACGGTTATGCCGGGCAGGTGGACCGCGTCCGCGGGCCGCTCTACGCCGGCCCGCACGGCGCTGATCCGGTCGCCGTCCACCTCAACGAGCACGCGGTCGCTGACCCGGTCGCCGCCCAGCCAGGCGTAATCGGTGAAATACCTCGTCACTGTCACGCCGCCTCCCCGGGCCCGGCGGCAAGCGCTCGGAACTTCCGCACGCACCCTCTTGACATGCATATATTCATACAACAGAGTGATGTATAAAACTAGTCAGTCAGCTGGGAGCCAGACGATGCAGCCAACCGATGATCTCGACGTCACGACCGACGTCCGGCGATGGCTCGGCCTGCTGTTCCAGCGGCACCGGCTGTCGCCCGCCCACCGGCGCATCGCCCGCTTCCTTGCCGAGTGCCCAGAAGAGGCGGTCTACCTCAGCAGCAGCGAACTCGCACAGCGGGCCCAGGTGAGCCAGCCGTCAGTGACCCGCTTCGCCGTCGCGCTCGGCTTCAGCGGCTACCCGGAACTGCGCGGCGAGCTCAGGTCACGGGTCCTCCTCAGCCAGACGGCCACCGCCGGGCACCTGGACGCCCGCGGCGCCTGGCACAGCGCGATCGCGGCGGACGCGGCGAACCTGCAGCAGCTGACGTCGAGCCCGTGGGCCGGGGAGCGGCTGGAGCGGATCGGGTCGAATCTCGTGGCGTCCCGGCCGCTGCTCGTGCAGGGCCTGCGCGTCTCCCGGCCACTGGCCGAGCTGTTCACCTACTTCGCGCGCAAGGTGCACCCGGATGTCCGGTTGGTCCCGCCGGGATCCGAGGGTGACGATGCGCTGGCCCAGGCGCGGGCCGCGGGCGCCACCTGGATGCTCGCCTTCGGTTTTCCCCGTTACCCCAGCCAGCTGCTTGACACCATGCAGTGGGCCCGCAAGCTCGGGCTGCGGGTCGCGCTGCTTACCGACAGCCCGGTGAGCCCGCTCGCCGACGAGGCGGACGACCTGCTCGCCGCGCCGATCCATACCGAGCTGACCTTCGATTCCCTGGTCGGGCCGCTGGCGCTGACCATGGGGCTGCTGCAGGTCCTGGTCGACGCGCAGCCGGCCGACTCCCAGCGCCGCCTGGACGAGTTCGATCAGCTCGTCGCGGACCGCCGCACTTTCCTCTCATGACCCACCGCTGTACCCGCCTAGCTCAAGGGGCAATGCCATGACCGACACCGGCACCACCGAAGGCCGGCCGACTTTCAAGGTCGAGCAGCGCTCGATCGAGTTCATTCCGGGCAGCGAGCGGCACGGCAGCCCGCGCTCGCTGTTCTTCATCTGGTTCGCCTCCAACATGCAGATCACGACGGTGGTCACCGGGGCGCTCGGCGTGATCCTCGGCCTGTCGCTCCCCTGGGCGCTGCTCGCGCTGGTCATCGGCAACGTGGCCGGCGCGGTGTTCATGGCCGGGCACTCGGCCCAGGGGCCCAAGCTGGGGATCCCGCAGATGATCCAGAGCCGGGCGCAGTTCGGCTTCTACGGCGCGATCCTGCCGCTTGTGCTTGTCCTGGTGATGTACCTCGGCTTCTTCGCGAGCAGCGGGGTGCTCGGCGGCAGCGCCCTGGCCTCCTGGACCGGCATGAACGTCGACCTGGCGATCATCGTGGTGTCGGTGGTCTGCATGGTGCTCGCCGTGTACGGCTACCAGCTCATCCATCAGTTCGAGCGGGTGGTCAGCGTAATCAGCGGCCTCGGCTTCCTGGTACTCACCATCCGCCTGCTCAGCGAGCACTCCATCAGCTCGGTGTGGGTCAGCAGCGGGTTCAGCGCCGGCACCTTCCTGCTGACCATCTCGATCGCCGCGACCTGGCAGATCACCTACGCGCCGTATGTCGCCGACTACTCCCGCTACCTGCCGGAGACCACCTCGATCCGGTCCTGCTTCTGGTGGACCTACAGCGGTTCCGTGATCGGCTCGGTCTGGATGATGGCCTTCGGGTCGGCCGCCGCGGCACTGGCGGCGAAGACGTTCAACGGCGGGTCTCCCAGCTTCGTCGTCGGTCTCGCGCCGTCCGGCACCTCCGGCCTGTTTTACCTGGTGATCATCCTCGGCGTGATCGCGATCAACGTGCTCAACCTGTACGGCGCCTTCATGTCCACCACCACGACGGTGACCGCACTCGCCCGGTTCCGGGTGCGCCCCGCGGTCCGGCTGGGATTCGTGGCCGGGGCGGCGGTGGCCGGGACGGTGATCGCCGTGGCCGGGCGGACGAACTTCGTCCCCAACTACACCAACTTCATCCTCTTCCTGGCCTACTTCCTCATCCCGTGGACCGCGGTCAACCTCGTCGACTTCTACTTCGTCCGGCACCAGCAGTTCGACATCGACGCCATCTTCGACCCGCGTGGCCGCTACGGCCGGGTGAGCTGGCGGGCCATGACCGCCTACCTGCTCGGGGTCGTGGTCGAGATCCCGTTCATGAGCACCACGTTCTACACCGGCCCGATGGTCGCGCACCTGGGCGGCGCGGACATCTCCTGGATCATCGGCCTGATCGTCACCTCCGTCACCTACTACGCGCTCGGCCGGTCCGTGCGCCAGCCGGCGGAGCGGGTCCCGGCAGTCGCAACGAAGCAGGGAGTCAAGTGATGACGACGGCATCTGGCGCGCGCCCCGTGCGGGCGGCCCGCGGCACCGAGCTGTCCTGCCTTGGCTGGCAGCAGGAGGCGGCGCTGCGGATGCTGCAGAACAACCTGGACCCGGACAACGCCGAGCGCCCCGACGACCTTGTCGTCTACGGCGGCTCGGGCAAGGCCGCGCGGAACTGGGCCAGCTTCGACGCGATCGTGGACACGCTGCGCACGCTGCGCGGCGACGAGACGCTGCTCGTGCAGTCGGGCAAGCCGGTCGGGGTGATGACCACCCACGAGTGGGCGCCGCGGGTGCTGCTCGCCAACTCGAACCTGGTCGGCGACTGGGCCACCTGGGATGAGTTCCGCCGCCTCGAGGCACTCGGGCTGACCATGTTCGGCCAGATGACCGCGGGTTCCTGGATCTACATCGGCAGCCAGGGCATCCTGCAGGGCACATACGAGACATTCGCAGCGGTTGCCGCGAAGAGGTTCGGCGGCGACCTGGCCGGGACGATCACGCTTACCAGCGGCCTGGGCGGGATGGGCGGCGCCCAGCCGCTGGCGGTGACCATGGCCGGCGGTGTCGCGATCTGCGTGGAGTGCGACCAGTCCCGGATCACGCGGCGGATCGAGCACGGCTACCTCGACGTCCAGGCCAGTGACATAGCCGACGCGCTGCGCCAGGCCACGCTAGCCCGCGACGCCCGGCGCCCGCTGTCGATCGGCCTGCTCGGCAACGCCGCCGACGTGGTGCCGCAGCTGCTCGCGGCCGGCGCGCCGATCGACGTGGTCACCGACCAGACGTCGGCGCACGACCCGCTGGCGTACCTGCCGAGCGGCGTCCCGTTCGAGGACTGGCGGGAGTACGCCCGGACGAAGCCGCAGGAATTCACCGCCAAGGCCAGGGAATCGATGGCCCGTCACGTCGAGGCGATGGCCGGTTTCCAGGACGCCGGCGCCGAGGTCTTCGACTACGGCAACTCGATCAGGGCCGAGGCCAGGCTGGGCGGCAGCGCGCGGGCGTTCGACTTCCCCGGCTTCGTGCCCGCCTACATCCGGCCGCTGTTCTGCGAAGGCAAGGGCCCGTTCCGGTGGGCGGCGCTGTCCGGGGACCCGGCCGATATCGCCGCGACCGACCGCGCGGTGCTCGATCTTTTCCCTGAGAACGAGTCACTGGCCCGCTGGATGCGGATGGCCGGCGAGAAGGTGCACTTCCAGGGCCTTCCCGCGCGTATCTGCTGGCTGGGTTACGGCGAGCGGAACCTGGCCGGGGCGCGGTTCAACGAGCTTGTCGCATCAGGCGAGGTCGCGGCGCCGATCGTCATCGGGCGCGACCACCTGGACTGCGGGTCGGTCGCCTCGCCGTACCGGGAGACCGAGGGGATGGCCGACGGCTCGGACGCGATCGCCGACTGGCCGCTGCTCAACGCCATGGTGAACGTCGCCTCCGGCGCCTCCTGGGTGTCGATCCACCACGGTGGCGGCGTCGGCATCGGCCGGTCCATTCACGCGGGCCAGGTCTGCGTCGCCGACGGCACGGAACTGGCCGCCCAGAAGCTCGAGCGCGTCCTGACCAACGACCCGGGCATGGGGGTCATCCGGCATGTCGACGCCGGCTACGACCGGGCGGCCGAAGTGGCCAGGGACCGCGGCGTCCGGGTGCCGATGTCCGGGCAGTCATGACCAGCGCCGGGGAACGGTTCGCCCGTGACTGGGCGGCGCTAGCGCGGATCGGCCGCGACGAGCGTACCGGCGGGTACCGCCGGTACGCCTGGACCGCGGCCGACCTGGAACTGCGGGCCTGGTTCGCCGGCCAGGCCCGGCACCGCGGCATGGCCTGCGAGCAGGACCGCAACGGCAACCAGTGGGCCTGGTGGGGTGATCCCGGTCCGGGCGCGGTGGTCACCGGCAGTCACCTGGACAGCGTGCCCGACGGCGGCGCCTACGACGGCCCGCTCGGCGTGCTGTCCGGCTTCCTGGCCATCGATGAACTGCGCGAGCGCGGGGTCAGGCCGGCCCGGCCGGTCGCGGTGGTCTGCTTCGCCGACGAGGAGGGCGCCAGGTTCGGCGTGGCCTGCGTCGGCAGCCGCCTGCTCACCGGCGCGCTCGACCCGCACGTCGCGCGCGGCCTGCGCGACGCCGACGGGGTGACGCTCGACGACGCGATGCGCAAGGCCGGCGCGGACCCGGCCGCGATGCGCGCCGACGAGGAGACCCTCGACCGGATCGGCGCGTTCGTCGAACTGCACATCGAGCAGGGCCGCGCTCTGGACGCACCGGTCGGGATTGCCACGGGCATCTGGCCGCACGGGCGCTGGCGGCTGCGCCTGCGCGGGGAGGCCAACCACGCCGGCACCACCCGGCTCGCGGACAGGCACGACCCGATGCTGCCGTACGCCGCGGCGGTGCTCGCCGCCCGCGAGGCGGCCGACCGGGCCGGCGCGCTCGCCACGTTCGGCAAGGTGACCGTGGACCCCGGCGGCACCAACGCCGTCCCGTCGGCCGTCGACGGATGGCTTGACGCCCGGGCACGTGACGAGGCCACGCTGGACACGCTGGTCGCGGAGATCTCCGCGTCGGCGCGCTCGTCGGCCGCGGCCCACGGCGTGGACGTCGAGCTCTGCACCGAGTCACTGACGCCGGGCGTGGCGTTCGACGATGCCCTGAGCGGCCGCGTGGCCGCGGCCGCGGGCGGACTCCCGGCGCTGCCCACCGGGGCCGGCCACGATGCGGGCATCCTCTCGGCCCGGGTGCCCACCGCGATGCTCTTTGTCCGCAACCCGACAGGGGTCAGCCACAGCCCGGCGGAGTTCGCGGAAACCGCGGACTGCCTGGCCGGGATCAGTGCCCTCGGCGCCGTCCTGGAGAACCTGGCCTGCGGGTAAAGACTCTTTCCAGAGTCTCCTGGCCGTCCAGGTGTCCGGCACCCAGGATCTAGGTGATGACCGGCTGGCGGGCGCCACATCGACCGTCCGCAGCGTGGTTCCGCTGACGGCTGCCGCACGCTGCCCCAGGCCCTCGAGGATCACCTCCACCGGATGCCCGGCGCCGTCGGCCACCAGCAGGGTGGGCGGCCCGGCTCTGGTAAGGGCCAGTGCGCCGGAGACCGCGCGGCCCTCGACCATCCTTCGCGCCGCGGCGAGGTCTGACACGGGTCGGGCCCGTCACCAGCCCTAGGAGCCCGCTGAATTAGACCGCTTCTGGAGTATTACACCCTGAGTCGTGCCTGGTCAGCGCCGAGACTCCTGCTCCAGGCGTCGCTAATTCAGCAAGCTCCTAGCCGCGGCCCTGGCCCGTGGCCGGGCCCGCTCCCCGGGTTCGGGGTCGGGTCTGCCTGGCCGTATCAAGCAGTGGCACGGGGCCGGCCGGCCGCGGCCAGGGTGCGGGGCCAGGGTCGCTCACGGGCGCGCCTCGCCCCGGCGGGTGCCACGGTGGATGTCAGGGTTCCGCGTAGGGGGAGAGGTCCAGCCATGGGCAAGGTCGCCGTCATCACCGGGGGGTCACAGGGCATCGGCGCCGGGCTGGTGGCCGGCTACCGCGGGCGAGGCTGGTCCGTCGTGGCCAACGCGCTCACCATAAGTCCTTCGGAGGACCCGGACCTGGTGACCGTGGCCGGGGACGTCGCCGACCCGGCGACCGCCGACCAGATCACCGGGGCCGCACTGGACCGGTTCGGGCGCATCGACACGCTGGTGAACAACGCCGGGGTGCTCGTGTCCAAGCCGTTCACCGAGTACACCGCCGCGGACTACGCGCTGGTCACCGGGGTCAACCTGGGCGGTTTCTTCTGGCTGACCCGGCGCGTCATCGCCGAGATGGTCACCAGGTACGGCGGCCACGTGGTCAACATCTCGGCCGCCGTGGCGGAGGTCGCGAACTCGCAGGCCCCCTCGGCGCTTGCCGCGCTGACCAAGGGCGGCCTCGCCGCGGTCACCAAGTCGCTGGCGGTGGAGTACGCCGCCCGCGGCATCCGGGTCAACGCGGTCTCGCCAGGGATCATCAGGACCCCGATGCACCCGGCCGACAGCGATGAAGCGCTCGCCGGCCGGCTGCCGCCGCTCGGTCGGATCGGCCAGGTCACCGACGTCGTCGACGCCATCTTGTTCCTCGAGTTCTCGCCCTATGTCACGGGCGAGATCCTGCACGTCGACGGCGGCCAGACCGCGGGTCACTAAGGGCCCGGCCGGCACTGGCGCGGCGCGGACCGCGGGCCCGCAGGACGGCCAGGGTCTGGCACGGGCGCGACACACGGCCCCGGGCGCGAGCCTGATGCCAGGACGAACCCGCAGGCCAACCGGTACCCCAGCGGGAATCCTTCGGCTAGCGCCTCAAGGAGTCATCATGTCGAATCACTTCAGCGCCGATAACCTCAAGTTTCCCGGCGACGACCGCCGCCTTGACCTCACCGACCTGTTCGTATTCAAGTCAGCCGACGACCCGGGCAAGACGGTGCTGATCATGGACTCGAACCCGACGAGCGCCCCGCCGCCGATACCGGCGCCCGCGACCGGCCCGGAATTTCACCCGGACGCGGTCTACCGGATCAACATCGATACCGACGGCGACGCTCACCCGGACATCGCGTTCACGTTCACGTTCTCCGCGTTCCAGGGCGGCAGGCAGACCGGAACCGCCTACTACGCGGCCGGCCCCCGGGCCCGCGAGCCCGGGCAGCCAGGCGAGCCGCTGGCCACGTCCATCCGGGTGAGTTTCGACGCCACGGTGCAGCCCGTCGAAGCCGGCCCGTCCGGCTCGGTCCGGCTGGCTGCCGGGCTGCGCAGCGACCCGTTCTTCGCCGACGTCGAGGGCGCCCTGCACGGATTCAAGTGGACCGGCCACGACGACTTCGCCGGCAACAACGTCGACTCGATCGCGCTTGAGGTGCCGGGCGACATGCTCGGCGGCGATGTGATCGGCGTGTGGGCCACGGTCAGCCTGCGCCGCGACGGCACACTTACGCAGCTGGACCGCGGCGGAAACCCGACCATTAACCCGTTCATCAACCCCGACGGCGAAAAGGACCTGTTCAACTCGAGGCAGCCCGCCGACGACGTGGCCAACTACCTGGGGCCATGGTCCAGCATCCTGCAGAACGCTGGCGGCTACTCGCCGGAGGCGGCCAGGGCGGCCGCGCTGCAGGTGCTGCCTGACATCCTCCATTACGACCGGACCAGGCCCGCCGCCTACCCTAACGGGCGCGTCCTGACCGACGACGTGTACAGCGCGCGCTTCGCCTGGCTGAGCAACGGCAAGATCCCGCCGGCCGGCCTCAAGCCGCACGACGACCTGCTGGCGCGCTTCCCCTACCTCGGCCCGCCCAACCCGTAACCGACGCCGGCCAGGCCTGAGCGGAGCTCCCGGCGCGAGCCGATGCCGAGCTTGGTGTACACCTTGTGCAGATGCCACTCCACGGTGCGGACGCTGAGGAACAGCTGGGCGCCGATCTCGGACAGCATGTCATGGGCGGTCCGCAGCTGGGTGCAGGCGTCGAGCCGCCGGTTCTCCCGGTGCAGCCACCCGCCGGCGGCGGGCCGGCGGTCAGCCCGAGCGCGGTCCGCAGCGCGTCACGCTGCGGAGCCGGGAGAGAAGGCACGTGACCGAGTAGCGGCGCGCACAGCTGATGCAGCCCGGCGAACGCTAGTTCCGCCTCTGCCTCGACCCCCGTCGTCCGTACCACCCGCAGATCAGCCGACGATTCCGTCACGTAGTCAAGCAGCGCCGTCTTACCCACCCCGGCTTCGCCCCGGACCACGAGCACGCCGCGGCGCCCGCCGCGACGTCGGCAAGCAGCCCGTCCAGGCGGCCGCGCTCTTTGCGCCGGTCGTAAAGCGGCGGGTCCTTTCCGGAACCGGAAGAACCCGCCGGCCGCGCAACGGCCGTCATTCCTCTCCCTCCTGCCGGGCACCTCGTCACCCCGGGGGCGAGCCTGCCAGTCGCAGGCCGGCGGACCGGACCGGTCACCGGCCCCGGAAGCCAAGGTCGTGGATTTTTCATACCCGCGGGGTCAAGGCATGCCACCGTGTGAGAGCGGCTGGTCACTGAGGGCTGCATGCGGACACTCCAAGCGGGGCGCGTAGCGTTAGCCTGATGCGTCATCGAGAGCCTTCAGCACGGACGGGACGGATGAAGCGGAGTGGCAGTGCAGCCTCCGCCTAGGTTGTTCGGCCGGACCGGCGAACTGAAGGTTCTCCGGCGACTGCTCGCGGAGATGGGCGGCGGCCGGAGCGCTGTGCTCGTGGTGCGGGGAGAACCAGGGATCGGGAAGACGGCGCTGCTCCGGCAGCTGACCGCGGAGGCATCCGGATACCGCCTGGTCCGCGGGGTCGGTATCGAGTCGGAGATGGAGCTCCCGTACGCCGGACTGCACCAGCTGTGCGCTCCGATGCTCGACGGCCTTGATTGCGTGCCCGCGCCGCAGCACGACGCGCTGCGGACCGCGTTCGGCCTCGCCGCCGGACCGGCGCCGGACCGGTTCCTGGTCGCCATGGCCGCGCTCAACCTGATGGAGGTCGCCGCGGAACAGCAGCCGCTGCTGTGCGTGGTGGATGACGCGCAGTGGCTCGATCTCGCCTCGGCCCAGGTCGTCGGCTTCGTCGGGCGCCGCCTGCTCGCCGAGCCGATCGGGCTTGTGTTCGCGGCCCGGACTCCGGCGCCGGCCCCGGATCCGCTGGCGGGCCTGCCGGAACTGCGGCTTGGCGGGCTTGATGACGAGCCGGCCCGCGCGCTGCTCGCCACGGTCACGTCGGCTCCGCTCGATGAGAGTGTACGGGCCAGGATCGTCGAAGAGACCCACGGCAATCCCCTCGCCCTGCTTGAGCTGTGTCACGGCCTCGGCCCGGCCCAGCTGGCCGGCGGGTTCGCCCTTCCCGACCGGGGGGGCTTGCCCAGGCGGATCGAGGAACAGTACGCGGAACGTCTCGGCGAGCTGCCCGATGACGCCCGGTGGCTGGTCCTGCTCGCGGCGGCTGATCCGGTCGGCGACTCGGCGCTGATCCTGCGCGCGGCAGCGGTACTTGGCCTGGACATGGGAGCCGCCAGCCTGGCCGCCGCGGCCGGGCTGCTTGAGTTCGGCGCGAACGTCCGCTTCCGGCATCCGCTGATCCGTTCCGCCGCTTACCGGACGGCGGACGCCGGCCGTCGGCAAGCCGCGCACGCGGCGCTGTCCGTGGTAACCGATCCGGAGACCGACCCGGACCGGCGGGCGTGGCACCGCGCGCATGCGGCGGCGGAGCCGGACGAGGCGGTGGCGGCGGAGCTGATCAGCTCCGCCGACCGCGCGCTGCGCCGGGGCGGGGTCGGGGCTGCCGCCGCCTTCTGGGAGCGGGCCGTGGCCCTGACCCCGGACCCGGGCGAGCGCGCCGCGCGCGCCCTGGCGGCGGCCGGGGCGAAGTATGCCGCGGGGGATTTCGAAGCCGCGCAGATCCTGCTGACCACGGCGGAGATCGGGCCGCTTGACGAGCTGGCCGCCGCGCGGGTGCAGCGGATGCGGGCCCAGATCGCGTTCGCGCTCAGACGGGGCTCCGACGCCCCGCCGCTGCTGCTGCGGGCGGCGCGGCAACTGCAGAACCTGGACGCCGGACTGGCCAGGCAGGCCTACCTCGAAGCCCTGGTGGCCGCGATCTACGCCGGCCGGCTCGCGTCAGGACAGGACGCGGCACAGGTCGCGCGGGCGGCGATGTCGGCGTACCAGCCCGCCGGACCGGAGCCGGCGCCGCATTCAGAGTTGCTGCTGCGCGGCCTGGCCATGCGGCTGACCGACGGGTACGTGGCCGCCGCGCCCACCCTGAGGGAGGCGCTGCGCCGCTACCAGGCGCAGCCGCGGCAGCTTGACTGGCTGTCGGTCTCGTACAACATGGTCGCCATGGACCTGTGGGACGACGAGGCCTGGTTCCAGCTCGCGTCCGGCCAGGTCCGGCTGGCCCGCGCGAGCGGCACCCTCAGCTGGCTGCCGTTCGCGCTCGACTACCTGGCTGAGATCAGCATCCAGGCCGGGGAGCTGTCCCAGGCGGCGGAGTTGCTGACGGAGCGGGAACGCGTGGACCCGGGGATCAGGGAAGACACGCTGCCGTATATCTCGCTGCTGCTCGCCGCGTGGCGCGGCGACCCGACGGCCGCGGCCGAGCTGGCGGACGCGATGATCCTGGACGCCAGGGACCGGGGCGAGGGCGCGGCACTGACGTACGCGGACTACGCCACCGCCGTGCTCCATAACGGCCTCGGGAACTACGAGATCGCCGCCGGTGCGGCCCACCGGGCCAGCGCCGCCGGCGAGATGGTCATCTCACCCTGGTCGCTGTACGAGCTGGCCGAGGCCGCGGCACGCACCGGTCAGCGGGACCGGGCCGCCGCCGCGGCCGGCCAGCTGGCAGGCATCGCCGCAGCCAGCGCCAGCGCCTGGGCTCGCGGGGCGGCCGCGCGGTCCCGTGCGCTGCTGTCCGAAGGGCACGCGGCGGAACGGTGCTATGTCGAGGCGATCGAACTGCTGAGCGGGACCCGGATGGCGGCCCACCTGGCCAGGGCCCGGCTCAGCTACGGCGAATGGCTGCGGCGGGAAGGCCGGCGCGTCGACGCTCGCGACCAGTTGCGGCTCGCGTTCGAGGCGTTCGACTCGATGGGCGCCGGCGGCTTCGCCGACCGTGCCCGGCGAGAACTTCGGGTCACCGGGGAGAAGGTGCGCAAGCGGACAGGGGAGACCCGCACCGACCTGACCACGCAGGAAGAACAGGTCGCCCAGCTGGCCAGGGAGGGGCGGACCAACTCGGAGATCGGCGTGCAGCTATTCATCGGAGCCCGCACCGTGGAGTGGCACCTGCGCAAGGTGTTCACCAAGCTCGATATCAGTTCCCGCAGGGAACTCGACCAGGCGCTGAGCCGTCGCGAGGGGCGCCACTACAGTGAATTCCGCGATCCGGGTCGCCCGCCACCGCCCAGACAGCGGGTGCCCGGCGGAGTAAGCCGAGATCGTTCGGGATAAATGAAGGGGCTCGATGTGACGCAGGCTGCCCGTTACCCCTACGGCCCAGATCCCGCGCAGTACGGGGAACTGTGGCTGCCCGGTGGCGGTGACCAGCCAGCGGGGACCGCGGTGATCGTCCACGGCGGGTTCTGGCGTGCCCGCTACGACCTGGAGCTCGGCCGCCCGCTCGCCGCGGACCTGGTCCGGCGGGGATACGCGGTGTGGAACCTGGAGTACCGCCGGACCGGCGCCGGCGGCGGCTGGCCGGCCACATTCGAGGACGTCGCCGCCGGGATGGACCTGCTCGCGGACCTGCCCGTCGGCACCTCGCACGTGGTGGCCATCGGGCACAGCGCGGGCGGCCACCTCGCCGTCTGGGCGGCCGGCCGGGCCCGGCTGGCGCCAGGCGCGCCCGGCGCACAGCCGCGGGTCGTGCCGACAGCGGTCGTCTCCCAAGCCGGCGTGCTTGACCTGGCGGACTGCGCCACCGCGGGGGTGGGGGGCACCGCGGCGCTCGACCTGATGGGCGGCGGCCCGGGGGACCTGCCCGAGCGGTACCGGCTCGCCGACCCCATGACGGCGCTGCCCCTGGACGCCGCCGTGCTGTGCGTGCACTCGCGCGCCGACGATAACGTGCCCTACAGGTACAGCGAGCGGTACGTTCAGGCGGCCGTGCGCGCAGGCGGGACCGCGTACCTGCACGAGACGAGCGGTGATCACTTCACGCTCATCGATCCCGGCTCGCCTGACTGGCGGACGGTCACCGACGCGCTGCCCGGGCTGGTCAGCCCGGCCGGTCAGCCGGGTGGCGGCTCACAGCTGTGAGCGGACGGCCCACAGGTCGGGGAAGGCGGGCCGGAACAGCGTTCCGCGCAGGTAGGCCGCGCCGGTTGACCCGCCGGTCCCTGTCTTGGCGCCGATGATCCGCTCCACCATCTTGACGTGCCGGTACCGCCACTCCTGGAGGCCCTCGTCGATGTCGACGAGAGCCTCGCACACTTCGGCCGGCGTTCCCGCGTCGGCGTAGACCCCGGCGAGCAGCGCGTCGACCGCTTCGTCTCCCGGCCACGGCTCGCGCGGATCCCGGTCAAGGACCTCGGCCGGGGCCTGCCAGCCGCTGATGCCCAGGTAGCGCAGCAGCGAGGCGAAGACCGGGCGTCGCCCGGTGATCTCCCGGAGGGCAGGGTCAACGACGGCCGCGCTGAAGTCACGGCGGCCGAACACCGCCTCGATGTAGCGGAACTGAATCGACTGAAAGCCGCTTGAGCTGCCAAGTTCCGGCCGGAAGCTGGCGAACTGCTGCGGTGTCATCGTCTCGAGGACGTCCATCTGCCCCACGACGGTCTTGAGGATCTTGGCGATCCGCCGTGCGGTGTGCAGCACGCCTGCGCTGTCTCCGGTCTCAAGGCGCCGCTGCAGCAGCTCGGTCTCGTGCAGGATCTGCTTGAACCACAGCTCGTAGACCTGGTGGATGATCACGAAAAGCAGCTCGTCGTCGGAGTTCGTGAGCGGGTGCTGGCAGGAAAGCAGGTCATCTAGCGCCAGGTACCTGCTGTAGGTGAGGTCGTCGGGGGAGCTCAACGGCTTCGCCTCCGCAGCACGCCGCCGGCCGCGGCCGCCAGCCCGGCGGCGAGGCCGGCCAGGCCCGCCGCCGCCAGCGCCGTCGCCCGGTCCTGCCTGCGGATCCGGTCCGGGATCTGCGCGTAGGGCATCGTCGAGAACGAGACAAGCTCGTACTGGGACACGTAGCGCCCCGGCAGCCGCCGCTCGAGCGCATGCCTGGCTGCGGTCTTGGCCTGGAAGACCCGCGAGTTCACCAGGTCCCGCATCTCGATGAAGTTGTCGAGCGCCATGTCCGCGATCGCGTCGCAGTTCGCCTTGCGGCGGGACTGGTAACCGTTCAGCGCGGCGGTCCAGTCGCCGCCGGCTTCCGCGTGGCACCAGTCGATCTCCAGGCAGTCCTCGAGCGCGCAGTTGGCGCCCTGACCGTAGAACGGGACGATGGCGTGCGCCGCGTCGCCGACGAGGGCAAGCGTGCAGCCCGCGCCATGATGCACCCACGGCCAGCAGCGGATGGTGGCGAGCGAGCCGACGGGGTTGTGCAGGTAGTCGTCGACCAGGTCGGGGATAAGCCCGGCGACGTCGGGGTACTGCTGCCTGAAGTGGCCGCCGATCTGCTCGGGGCTGCGCAGCGCCGCGAATTCCGCCCCGGTCCAGAACAGCGTGCAGGTGAAAGAGCGGTCCAGGTTGGGCAGCGCGATCATCATCGACGAGCCGCGCGGCCAGATGTGCAGCGCGTCCGGGTCAAGCGCGAACTCCCCGTCCCGCGGCGGCACCGTGAGCTCCTTGTAACCGTGCTCGAGGTAGTCCTGGCTGAAGGTGAAGCCCTGCCGGAAGGTGACCGACCGCCGCGCGGCGCTGTAGGCGCCGTCGCAGGCGAGCACGATGTCCGCGCGTGCCCGCGCGCCTGGCTCTGGTTCCCCGGACGCGGTTTCGAACGCCATCTCGCCGGTGGCCATGTCCAGGCCGGCCAGGCGGCGGCCGAACTCGATCTTCACGCCGGGCGTGCGCTCGGCGACGTCGAGCAGGGCCACGTTGAGCTCGGCCCGGCTGATCGAGTTGATCGCGTGGGTGCCGTCGGCGCTGTAGGGGCGGAAGCTCTGCTGCCCGTCAAGGCTGTGCACCATGCGCCCGTGCATCGGCAGCGCCCGGGACAGCGACAGCTCGCGCAGCCCGACCTGGCCGAGGGCTTCAAGACCGCGCGCGGAGATCGCCAGGTTGATCGACCGGCCGCGTTCCGGCGCGGTGACGCGCGGGTCCTCCCGCCGCTCGTACAGCGTGACCTCGATGCCGCGGCGCGCGAGCAGCGTGGCAAGCAGGCAGCCGGCCAGGCCCGCGCCGACGACGGCGACCCGCTCTTTCCCAGGTACCTGGGCCGGGTCAGGCATCGAGCACCGCCGCGAGCGCGGTGGCGGCACGCCAGCAGTCGTGGAAGGTGTTGTACATCGGCGCCGGGGCGAGCCGGATCACATCGGGCCTGCGGGCGTCGGTGAATACGCCGAACTCGTGCCGCAGCCGGTCGGTGAGCGGCCCGACGTCGCGGCCGCTGATCCGCACCGAGAGCTGGGCGCCGCGCCGGACCGGGTCGCGGGGCGTGATCACCTCGGCGGGCCGGGTGGCGCATACCTCGTCGAGCATGGACTCGAGGTAGCCGGTGAGCCGGAGGCTCTTCGCCCGCAGCGCGGGCATCCCCGACCCGTCGAACATCTCGAGGGAGAGCAGCACAGGCGCCATCGCGAGGATCGGCGGGTTGGACACCTGCCAGGAGTCAGCGGTGTCGACGGGCGTCACGGTCGGCGCCATCTGGAACCGGGTACGCGGGTCCGTCGACCACCAGCCCGCGAACTTGGGCAGGCTGCGGTCGGCAAGGTGGCGCTCGTGCACGAACACGCCGGCCAGCGACCCGGGCCCGGAGTTGAGGTACTTGTAGGAGCACCACGCCGCCCAGTCGGCGCCCGAGTCGTGCAGCCGCAGCGGCACGTTGCCCGCGGCGTGGGCGAGGTCCCAGGCGACTACCGCGCCCGCGGCCTGGCCGGCGGCGGTGATCGCGTCGACGTCGAACAGCTCACCGGTGTAGTAGTTCACCGCGCCGAGCAGGACCAGCGCCACGCGTTCGCCCTCATCGTCCAGGTACCGCAGCACGTCGGCGGTGCGCAGCGCCGCCTCGCCCGGGCGCGGCGCC
>Ga0335073_10002785_pt1 | contig 24014 bp, 19 predicted proteins | sample Lox_Sample_22_FD_207093 | JGI IMG/M metagenome (GOLD analysis project Ga0335073, IMG submission 207093) | Soil microbial communities from Loxahatchee National Wildlife Refuge, Florida, United States - Lox_Sample_2.2 | ecosystem: Environmental > Terrestrial > Soil > Wetlands | place: USA... | reverse complement strand
AGAATCGGCCGGAAGCTCGGCCGCGACTTGACGCGGGCGTACCACTCCTTGGCCGGCTCGTGCTGCTCCCAGGGGACGTCGCCGAGGTAATCGAGCGCCGAGAGATGCGCCGCCGCGGTGATGTCGGCGAGCGAGAAATGGTCGCCCGCCAGCCAGCGCCGGCGCTCGACGAGATAGCCGACATAATCGAGGTGATAGCCCATATTGGCCTGCCCGGCCCGGATCGCGGTCGAGTCGGGCTGCCCGAAGCCGAGGAAGCGCTTCATGATCTTCTCGCCGACCAGGTTCTCGGTCACCTCGCGGTTCATCTTGACGTCGAACCAGGCGACGAGTCGCCGCACCTCGGCGCGGTCGAGCGGGTTGATGCCGAGCAGGAGCTTGTCGCGATAGACCTCGTCGAGAAACTCGGCGATGGCGCCGGCCTCGGCCAGCACCGTGCCGTCGGGCTCGATCAGCACCGGCACTTCACCCGCCGGGTTGAGCGCCAGAAATTCCGGCCGCCGCTCCCAGGTCCGCTCCACCTTCATGGTGAAGTCGAGCCCCTTCTCCTGCAGCACGATGCGGATCTTGCGCGCGGCGGGCGACAGCCAGAGATGATAGAGGAGGCGCATGACGGCGCCAGTTTACCACAAGCAGCCCTCACCCTCCCATGGCTTCGCCATCGGGTTCTGCCGCACGCTCGGTGAGCCCTCTCCCGCTTGCGGGAGAGGGCTGGGGTGAGGGGGCGCTAATCATCCCCCGCCGCGGCCTGCGGCGCCGCGAGCGCCAGCGGGGCCGGCAGGCGGGTCAGCATCTCCTTCGGCACCACCTGCCAGAAGCGCGGCAGCTCGCGCTCCCAATCGAGGAGCAGCTGCTGGGCGAAGCGGGATTGCGATTGGAGCGCATGCTCCTCGACCAGCGCCCGCAGCATGGCTTCCCAATAGGGCGTTTGGACGCGTTGCCAAATGACGCTCTCGCCATTGACCCTGGCCGGGAACTCGTCGCCAGCGTCGTAGACGAAGGCCATGCCGCCGGTCATGCCCGCGGCGAAATTGTCGCCGACCTTGCCGAGGATGACGATGGTGCCGCCGGTCATGTACTCGCAGCCATTGGAGCCGCAGCCCTCGACCACGGCGCGGGCGCCGGAATTGCGCACGGCGAAGCGCTCGCCCGCCTGGCCCGCCGCGAACAGCGTGCCGGCGGTCGCGCCATAGAGCACGGTGTTGCCGACCACCGTGTTCTGATGGGCGATGAGCGGGCTCGACACCATCGGCCGCACCACGATCGCGCCGCCTGACAGGCCCTTGCCGACATAGTCGTTGGCATCGCCGAAGACCTCGATCTTGAGGCCCTGCACGGCGAAAGCGCCGAGCGACTGGCCGGCGGTGCCGCGCAGCCGCACCGTGACATGGCCCGGCTGCAGCCCGGTCATGCCGAAGCGGCGCGCGATCAGCGAGGAGAGCCGCGTGCCGACGGCGCGCTGCGTGTTGCGCACGCTGTAGGTCAGCTGCATCTTCTCGCCGACCTCGAACAGCGGCTGCGCGTCCTTGATCATCTGCGCATCGAGCGAGTCCGGCACTTCGTTGCGGCCGTCGAGCGTGCAATAGCGCGGATATTCGCCGGGATCGGCCTGCGCCAGGATCGGGTTGAGGTCGAGATCGTCGAGATGGGCGCTGCCGCGGCTCACCTGCATCAGCAGATCGGTGCGGCCGATCACCTCGTTGAGGCTCCGCGCGCCGAGCGAGGCCAGGATCTCGCGCACATCCTCGGCGACGAAGCTGAAGAGATTGACCACTTTTTCCGGCGTGCCGGTGAATTTCTGGCGCAGCTTCGGATCCTGCGTGCAGATGCCGACCGGGCAGGTGTTGGAATGGCATTGCCGCACCAGGATGCAACCCATGGCAACGAGCGAAGCGGTGCCGAGGCCATATTCCTCGGCGCCGAGGATGGCGGCGATGACCACGTCGCGCCCGGTCTTGATGCCGCCATCGACGCGCAGCCGCACGCGATGCCGCAGGCGGTTCAACACCAGCACCTGATGCACTTCGGAAAGCCCCATCTCCCAGGGCACACCGGCATATTTGATCGAGGATTGCGGGCTGGCGCCGGTGCCGCCGCTATGACCGGAGATCAGAATGACGTCGGCCTTGGCCTTGGCGACGCCGGCCGCGATGGTGCCGATGCCCGAGCGCGCCACCAGCTTGACGCAGACCTTGGCGTCGGGGTTGATCTGCTTCAGGTCGTAGATGAGCTGCGCCAGATCCTCGATCGAGTAGATGTCGTGATGCGGCGGCGGCGACACCAGCGAGACGCCCGGCGTCGAGTGCCGGAGCCGCGCCAGCATCTCGGTTACCTTGAAGCCGGGCAGCTGGCCGCCTTCGCCGGGCTTGGCGCCTTGCGCGATCTTGATCTCGATCTCGCGGCAATTGTTGAGATACTCGGCGGTGACGCCGAAGCGGCCGGACGCGATCTGCTTGATCGCCGAGGCGGCGTTGTCGCCATTGACGCGCGGCTTGTAGCGCGCGGCATCCTCGCCGCCTTCGCCGCTGTCGGATTTGGCGCCGATGCGGTTCATGGCGATCGACAGCGTCTCATGCGCTTCGGGACCGAGCGCGCCGAGGGAGATGCCGGGCGCCACCAGCCGCTTGCGGATCTCGGTAATCGATTCGACCTCGTCGACCGACACCGCCGGGCGGCGCGGCTTGAAATCGAGCAGGTCGCGCAGGTGAATCGGCGGCAGCTTGCGCAGACCCTCGGCATAGCGGCGATAGATGCCGTAGCTGTCGCTCGCCACCGCATTCTGCAGGGTGTGGACGAGGCCGCCTTCGAAGGCATGCAGCTCGCCGCCGCGGCGATAGCGGTAGAAGCCGCCGACCGGCAGCGGCACGGCATCCTCGTCATAGGCGCGGCGATGCTGCGCCAAGGTCTCGAGCTCGATGCCGGCAAGACCGATACCGGAGATGCGCGAGGTCATGCCGGGGAAGAACTCGGCGACCAGCGTGCGCGAGAGCCCCACCGCTTCGAAATTATAGGCGCCGCGATAGGAGGAGATGACCGAGATGCCCATCTTCGACATGATCTTGAGCAGCCCGTCACTGACCGCGCGCTCGTAGCGGTCGATCGCTTCCTCGAGGCTGACGCCGGCGCCGAACAGGCCGCGGCGATGGCGCTCGGCAATGGTCTCCTGCGCGAGATAGGCATTGACCGTGGTGGCACCGACGCCGATCAGCACGGCGAAATAATGCACGTCGAGGCATTCGCCCGAGCGGACATTGAGCGAGGTGAAGGTGCGGAGCTGCTGGCGCACGAGATGCGAATGCACCGCGCCGGTGGCGAGGATCATCGGGATCGCCGCGCGCTCGGCGGCGACGCGCTCATCGGTGAGCACAACATGGGTGCAGCCGCCGCGCACAGCGTCCTCGGCTTCCTGCTGGATGCGGCGGAGCGCATCGCGCAGCGCGCCTTCGGCGCCGGCCGCATCGAAGGTGCAGTCGATTTCGACCGCGGTCTCGCCCATATAGGCGCGCATCGCGGCGAATTCGGCGGTCGACAGCACGGGGCTGTCGAGCTGCAGCAGCCGGCATTGTCCGGGATCCTCGTCGAGAATGTTGCCGAGATTGCCGAGCCGGGTCTTCAAGGTCATCACCTGCCGCTCGCGCAGACTGTCGATCGGCGGGTTGGTGACCTGGCTGAAATTCTGCCGGAAAAAATGGTGGAGACCGCGATGGCGCTCGGACAGCACCGCGAGCGGGGTGTCATCGCCCATCGAGCCGACGGCTTCCTTGCCGGTCTCCGCCATGGGCTGAAGGATGAGCTCAAGCTCCTCGAGGCTCCAGCCGGCGGCGACCTGGCGGCGGCGCAACGCGTCGCGCGCGAGCTCGGCGCGCTCGCCCTCGGTCGGCTTGATCAGGCTGTCGAGCACGGTGATGTTCTTGACCCATTCCGCATAGGGCAGCCGCGCCGCCAGCAAATCCTTGATCTCGTGGTCGCGATAGAGCCGGCCCTCGGCGAGGTCGACGCCGATCATCTGGCCCGGGCCGAGACGGCCCTTCTCGACGATCTCGGTCTCGTCGAGCCGAACCATGCCGGATTCGGAGCCGGCGACGATGAGACCATCGGCGGTGATGGCATAGCGCATCGGCCGCAAACCATTGCGGTCCATGCCGCCCATCACCCAGCGCCCATCGGTCAGCGCCAGCGCCGCCGGACCGTCCCAGGGCTCCATCACCGAGTTGCAATAGCTGTACATGGCGCGGTGCGCCGGCGGCATGACGCGCGCCTCGGAGGCGGCTTCCGGCACCATCAGCGTCTTCGCCATCGGTAGCAGGCGCCCGCCGCGCACCAGCAGCTCGAAGACGGCATCGAGCGCCGCCGAATCCGAGCCGCCGACCTGGATCACCGGCTTGATATCCTCGATCGCCTCGCCGAAAACCGGGCTGGCGAGCCGCGTCTCGTGGCTCTTCATCCAGTTGATGTTGCCGCGCAGCGTGTTGATCTCGCCGTTATGGGCGAGGATGCGGAAAGGCTGAGCCAGCGGCCACGTCGGAAAAGTGTTGGTGGAGTAGCGCTGGTGATAGATGGCGAAGCGCGAGGCGAAGCGCTCGTCGAGCAGGTCGGGATAGAAGGCGGTGAGCTGCTCGGCCAGGAACATGCCCTTGTAGATGATCGAGCGGCAGGACAGCGAGCAGATATAGAAATCCTTGATCTGATCGGCGATGACGCGCTTCTCGATGCGCCGGCGGATGACATAGAGATCGAGCTCGAAGCGCTCGACCTCGACGCCGCGCGGATTGGCGATCATGATCTGCTCGATCTCGGGCCGCGTCGCGTTCGCCTTCTCGCCGATCACGTCGATGTTGATCGGCACCTGCCGCCAGCCATAGATGGCATAGCCGGCCTTGAGGATCTCGGCCTCGACGATCGAGCGGCAGCGCTCCTGGCCGTCGAGATCGGTGCGCGGCAGGAACACCGCGCCGACGGCGAGCCGGCCGGGCCCGGGCTCGTGACCGGCATGGCGCACGTATTCGCGGAAGAAATCCTGCGGGATCTCGACATGGATGCCGGCGCCATCGCCGGTTTTGCCGTCAGCATCGACGGCGCCGCGATGCCAGAGCGATTTAAGCGCCTTGATTGCCGCTTCGACCACGGCGCGGCGCGGTGCGCCGTCGAGCGCGGCGACGAAGCCGACGCCGCAGGCATCGTGCTCCTCGGCGGGATCGTAGAGTCCGGCCGCTTGAAGCTGGGCGGCGTTGCGGCGGAATTCGTCGGTGAAGCCCATGGCGCGCTCCAGCCCTTGGCTCAGACTTGCGTGATCGGAAGATGGCCGGGCTCGGCGGCAACGCGCTCGAGCCAGCGGCGGATAGCGCCGTAGCGCGCGAGATCGAACGCGCCCTCCTCGGCGACATGGGTATAGGCGTAGAGTGCGATATCGGCGATCGAGTAGCGCTCGCCGACGAAATAGTGGTGCGTGCCGAGATGGCGCTCCATCACGTCGAGTGCGGCATAGCCCCAGCGGCGCTTGCCCTCGACCAGGGGCTGGCGCTCCGCATCGAGGAGGTCATGCGTGGCCCAGTAGCGCAAGGTCGCGATGTTGGGCTCGTGGCTGTATTGCTCGAAGAACAGCCATTGCAGCACGAGCGCGCGCTCGAACCGATCCTCCGGCAGGAAGCGCGTGCCTTCGGCGAGATAGACGAGGATCGCGTTCGACTCGGCGAGCGCGCGTCCATCCTCGAGCTCCAGCACCGGAATGCGGCCGTTCGGGTTGAGGCGCAGGAAATCGGGCGTGCGCGTCTCACCTTTGGTGATGTCGTGCTCGATCCATTGGAACGGCGCGCCGAGCAAGGTCAGCAGCAGCCGCACCTTGTAGCCATTGCCCGAGGGCGCGTAGTCGTGGAGGCGCAGCATCTCCGTCACTCCGCCGCGATCGCCGCCGCGGACGCCATGGCCTTCTCGCGGAGATAGAGGTGCATCTGCTCCGCCGCGTCGCGCCCGTCGCGGATGCCCCAGACCACCAGCGAGGCGCCGCGCACGATGTCGCCGGCGGCGAAGACGCCGTCGAGCGGGGTCATCATCCGGCGCTGATCGATCTTGAGCGTGCCCCAGCGCGTGACCGCAAGCTCGGGCGCGCCGAAGAGCAGCGGCAGATCCTCGGGATCGAAGCCCAGCGCGGTGATGACGAGATCGGCCGGGAGGTCGAAATGGCTGCCGGGGAGCGGCTGCGGCGCCTGACGCCCGCCGGCATCGGCGACGCCCAGATGCATGCGATGCGCGCGCACGCCGCGGACGACGCCATCGCCGGTCAGCGCCTCGGGCGCGGCGAGCCAGACGAATTCGACGCCCTCCTCCTCGGCATGCTGCACCTCGCGCTGCGAGCCCGGCATGTTCTTGCGGTCGCGGCGATAGAGGCAGCGCACCGAGGCCGCGCCCTGGCGCACCGCAGTGCGCACGCAATCCATCGCCGTATCGCCGCCGCCGATGACAACGACATGCTTGCCGCGCGCATCGAGCGCGCCGCTGTCGAATTCGGGCACGGCATCGCCAAGCCCGGTGCGGTTGGAGGCGGTGAGATAGGCGAGCGCCGGCACGACATTGCCGAGGCCGATGCCAGGGCATTGCAGCTCGCGCGCGCGATAGACGCCGGTGGCGATGAGCACGGCGTCATGGCGCGCGCGCAGCTCGGCCAGGCTGACCTGGTCGCCCACCGCGACGTTGAGGTGGAAGCGTACGCCCGCCGCCTCCAGCAGCTGGTGGCGCCGCGCCACCACCTGCTTCTCGAGCTTGAAATTGGGGATGCCGTAGACCAGGAGCCCGCCGACCCGGTCGTAACGGTCATAGACGTGGATGTCATAGCCGCGCCGGCGGAGCTGCTCGGCCGCGGCGAGCCCGGCAGGCCCGGCGCCGATGATCGCCACGGTCTGGCCGAGCTCGCGGGCGGGCTTCGGCGGCTCGACCCAGCCCTCGGCAAAAGCGGTTTCGGTGATGAACTTCTCGACCGCGCCGATGCTGACCGAAGCGAAGCCCTGCTCGATGACACAATTGCCCTCGCACAGCCGGTCCTGCGGGCAGATGCGGCCGCAGACCTCGGGCATCGAATTGGTGCTGGCGGCCTGCTCATAGGCCTCTTGCAACCGCCCCTCGGCGGTGAGCATCAGCCAGTCCGGAATGTTGTTCCCGAGCGGACAATGCACCTGGCAATAGGGGATCCCGCATTGCGAGCAGCGGCTCGCCTGCTCTTGCGCGGCGGCAGGGCTGAACTCGCCATAGATCTCGCGGAAATCGCCGCGGCGCTCGGCGGCAGGGCGCTTTGCCGGCATGGCTTTGGCCACGGAGGTGAATTGCAGCAGCCGCGTCACTGTGGGCTCCTCGACGACAACGCGACGCCTCAGGGCGCGCGGGCAATTTTCTTGCGGGAACGAGCCAAAGTATGGTCATGCGCCGCCATTAGGTCAAGTTATTTTACCTTCTCACGGCCAAATTTGGTCGCCTAGCGCCCGATAGCGCCCGCTAGAACATCTGTTGGGGATTTTAGTATCTTATTGGTACTATTTTTAGACCCGGTCCAAGTTTGAGGCAGTGCGCCGGGATGCCTATAAGAATAGGTATAAGGATACAATGTCCGACCTCGACCGCGCTGCGGCGCTGCTTGATTTCTGGTTCGGCCCGCCGGGCTCGGCCGAGCGGGAGCGGTCGCGCGATGTCTGGTTCGCGTCCGATCCCGCCTTCGACGCCACCTGCCGCCAGCGCTTCCTGGCCGATCAGCACCGCGCCGCGGCAGACGGCCTCGCCCATTGGCGGGCAGCGCCGGAGAGCTGCCTTGCCCTCGTCCTCTTGCTCGACCAGCTGCCGCGAAACCTGTTTCGCGGCTCGCCCCTCGCCTACGCCTCCGACCCCCTGGCGCGGCAGGTCGCGCGCCAGGCGCTCGCCGCCGGCTTCGACGCGGCCCTGCCCCCGGTCTGGCGCTGGTTCCTCTATCTGCCGTTCGAGCACAGCGAGAATCTGGCCGATCAGGCCATGAGCCTCCGGCTCCATGCCGGCCTGCCCGAGGATGAAGACAAGCCTCAGCTGCTCGATTACGCCCGGCGCCACTACGAGATCATCGCCCGTTTCGGCCGCTTCCCCCACCGCAACACGATCCTCGGCCGCGCCAGCACAGCGGAAGAGGAAGCGTTCCTGCGCCAGCCGGACTCGTCGTTCTGAGGCGCTGCGCCTGCTACCGCTTCGGCGGCGGGCGGGAGCGGCGGCGCGCGGCGTCGGCAAGGCCGAGCGCGGCGGCAAGGGCGCTGCCGATGATGGCGATCTCGCCGCTCTCCAGCGCGGCGCGCAGCGCCGCCCGCGTCAGCCGTTCGAGCTGCATCTCTTCGAGATCGCCCGGCTGCGGCTCGCGCACCGGCCGCGCGCCATAGGCCGCGAAGACGTGGCATTCGCCGCAGCCCTGATTGCCGGCATTGCTGAAGCTGCCGAGCTTGCGCCAGGTTGCCGCTTCATAGCCGGTCTCTTCGAGCAGTTCGCGCTCGGCCGCGAGCCGGGGCTCCTCGCCCGGTTCGACATGCCCCGCGGGCAGCGTCAGGCTGACCCGCCGCGGCCCGTGCTTATACTGCCGCAGGCAAAGCACGCGGCGATCGGTGGTCTCGGCATAGATCATGGCGTAGCTCGCCATCTCGACCTGGAGATAGTCCTCGACGACCCGCCCATCCGGCAGGGCGACCGCTTCAAGGGCGACATCGAGACGCGGCGGGAAGGCGAAGAGCCGCTTGCGGCTGAGCACGCGCCAGGGCTTGAGCGGGGCGCGGCCGGCGTGCTGTCGGCTCATCCGCGCGTCTTTCTGAGCAGCGTCCGGCGAAGCTGGATCAGCGGCTCGGCGGGCCGTAAGCCGCCGCGCGGTCGGCATCGCGCCAGCGGCCGCCGCGGCGGAAGCGGTCGAGATAGAGCGGCAGCTCGAGCTCGAGCGCGGTCGGCGCGATGCCGAGCGCCGCAAGGCCCAGCGCGTCGGGGGCGACAACATTGTCGCGCCGCAGCATCCGCACCTGATCGCAGGTCAGCGGCGGGCGCGGCAGCCATTGCAGGAAGGCGGCTTCGAACATGGCGAGGCTGAAGGGCAGGTTGACGAGCCCGCAGCGGCGCTGAGTCTCGCGCAAGGTGAGCTCCATCAGCTCCTTAAAGCTCAGCACTTCGGGGCCGCCGAGCTCGTAGGTCTGACCCTGCGCCCCCGGCTGCTCCAGCGCCGCCAAGACCGCATTGGCGACGTCGCCGACATAAACCGGCTGGAACCGCGTCCGGCCGCCGCCGATCAGCGGCAGCATCGGCAAATAGCGCGCCATGGCGGCGAAGCGGTTGAAGAAGTCATCCTCGGGCCCGAACACGATCGAGGGGCGCAGGATGGTCGCCGCCGGGAAAGCCGCGCGCACCGCCGCTTCGCCGGCCGCTTTCGACCGCGCATAGGCGGCGGGCGAAGCGGGGTCGGCGCCGATCGCCGAGATCTGGACGAAGCGCTTGGCGCCCGCCGCAGCGGCGAGCCGCGCCAGCAGCGCCGGACCCCGGTGATGGACGGTATCGAAGCGCTGCCGCCCGCGCTCATAGAGAATGCCGATGGCGCAGACCACGGCGTCCGAGCCGGCGACCGCCGCGGCGAGCCGCGTCTCGTCGGTGATGCCGGCGTCGAGCTGCACCACCTGGCCGACATCGCCCATGGGCCGCAGGAAGCCGGCGCTCGTCGCGTGGCGGCTGACCGCCGCCACCACCGCGCCCCGCCGTGCCAGCCGCTTGACGATATACCGGCCGATGAAGCCGGAAGCGCCGAGAACCGTGACGCGCCGCAGCCGCATGGGAGGTCTCCCCTCTGAAGCGACGCTCTATAACGCATGGGGAGTAAGTTGTCAGTTGTCAGTTCTCAGTCGTCAGTTCGGACGCGCCACCTCTAAAAACTGACAACTGAGAACTGACAACTGACAACTCCAACCATTGACATCCCCACCGCCCTTGCCTATCCACAGGGCAACCTGCCCAGGTGGCGGAATTGGTAGACGCGCTAGATTCAGGTTCTAGTGGCCGAAAGGTCGTGGAAGTTCGAGTCTTCTCCTGGGCACCACTCCCCGATTTGACGCTGCGCAGGTGACGGTCCCGGTGAGCATCCACCTCCATCACGGCGACCTGCCGGAGGGCGTGCAGTTCGGCGCCAGCGTTGCCATCGACACCGAGACGATGGGGCTCGACCCGCATCGCGACCGGCTGTGCCTGGCGCAGCTTTCGGCCGGCGACGGCGTCTGCCATCTCGTGCAGTTCGCCAAGGGCGGCTATGACGCGCCGCGACTGAAGGCGCTGCTCGCCGATCCCGCGGTGCTGAAGCTCTTTCATTTCGGCCGCTTCGACATCGCCATGCTGCAGCGCTATCTCGGCGTTCTCGCGCGGCCGGTCTATTGCACCAAGATCGCGTCGCGCCTGGTGCGCACCTTCACCGACCGGCACGGCCTCAAAGATCTGGTGCGCGAGCTGCTCGGCGTCGAGCTGTCGAAGCAGCAGCAATCTTCCGACTGGGGTGCGAGCGAGCTCAGCGACGAGCAGCTGCGCTATGCAGCCTCCGACGTGCTGCATCTTCACGCCTTGAAGGAGAAGCTCGACGCCATGCTGGCGCGCGAAGGCCGGACCGAACTGGCCCAGGCCTGCTTCGACTTCCTGCCGAGCCGGGCGCTGCTTGATCTCGGCGGCTGGGGCGCCGAGGACATCTTCGCCCACTAAGCCGATGCCGCGGCCCGACGGCGGCGGTTGACCACCGGCCCGGCTGGGGCACAAATCAAGAACGTCGCCCCAATTGGTTGACATTTAGGGATGGGCGCGCATAGTCCCGGCGTATCATCCCCGCGGACCCCACGGCCTGCATGTGGTCGCCGAATGGGAGGGAAACCCGTTGGCCCGCGCCTTGAGCAAGAGCACCGACATTGACGCGGCACGCCGCGTGCTGCGCACCGAGATTGCCGGCCTGGAGGCGCTGTTCGCTAGCCTCGACGGCACCTTCACCGGCGCGGTCGAGATCCTCGCCCGGGTCAGCGGCCGCGTCACTGTCACCGGCATGGGCAAGAGCGGCCACGTCGCGCGCAAGATCGCGGCGACCTTCTCGTCGACGGGAACGCCGGCGCAGTTCGTCCATCCCGGCGAAGCGAGCCATGGCGATCTCGGCATGATCGCCGAGAATGACGCGGTGCTGGCGCTCTCCAATTCAGGCGACACCGCCGAGCTCGCCGCCATCGTCGCCCATGCCAAGCGCTTCCGCAATCCGCTCATCGCCATGACCCGGCGCACCGCGAGCGCGCTGGGCGAGGCGGCGGACGTCACCCTGCTGTTGCCGCCGGCTGCCGAGGCTTGCTCGATGGGTCTCGCGCCCACCACCTCGACGACGATGATGATGGCGCTGGGCGATGCGCTGGCCGTGGCGCTGCTCGAGCGCAAGGGCTTCTCGTCGAGCGACTTCCAGATGCTGCATCCCGGCGGCCAGCTCGGCCGCCAGCTGCTGCGCGTCGCCGACATCATGCATGACGGCGAGGCGATGCCGCTGGTGGCGCGCGGCACGGCGATGGCCGAGGTGATCCTGGTGATGACGGCGAAGAGCTTCGGCTGCGTCGGCGTTACCGACGATGCCGGCAAGCTCGTCGGCATCGTCACCGACGGCGATTTGCGGCGCCATATGGGCGAGGACATGCGGCGCGCCACGGTCGATGCGGTGATGAGCGCGCGGCCGAAGACGATCCGGCCGCAAGCGCTCGCGGCCGAAGCGCTGGGCCGCATGAACGCGCTCGCCATCACCAGCCTTTTCGCCGTCGACGAGCAAAAGCGGCCGCTCGGCATCCTGCATATCCACGATTGTCTCCGGGCGGGCGTGGCATGACCGTTTCGCCCGACATCCCCGGCGATGCCGAGGTGGTTGCCGCCTTATCGCGGCGCGCGGTCGTCGATCGGCGCTACAGCCGCTTCGTCGTGCTGGCAAAGCGCGTGCTGCCGGGCATCGCCCTCATGCTGCTGCTGCTGGTCGGGATCTGGCCGCACCTCCAAACCGAGCTGCAGCGCGTACGCTTCACCTTGCCGCGCCTCGATCCGCGCGAGGCGCAGGATTTGCGCATGGTCAATGCGCGATACACCGGCATCGACCGGCAGAATCGCCCCTTCGTCATCACCGCCGACGTGGCGCGGCAGAACCGCAGCGTGGACGAGCTGATCTCGATGGAGGGCCCGAAGGGCGATCTGACGACGACGAGCGGCAGTTGGTTCGAGCTGAGCGGCTATACCGGGATCTATCAGCCGGACACGCAGGTCCTCGACCTCTTCGGCAATGTCCAGCTGTTCCAGGACAAGGGCAACGAGTTCCGCACCGACAGCGCCCATATCAACATGGCGAATGGCACCGGCGACGGCCACGATCCCGTCGAAGGCCAGGGCCCGTTCGGGCACATCACCGGCCAGGGCTTCCGCCTGCTCGATCACGGCAACACCATCGTCTTCACCGGACATGCGCATCTCGAGCTGCTGCCGCATTCGAAGGACGCACCGTGACCCGCTGGACGATACCGCTCCCGGCGCTGGTGCTGGCGGCCGGGCTTTCGCTCTTCGCTCCGGCGGCGCCGGCGCAAAGCCTGGGCCTCAACAGCAACGACAATGGCAAGCCGGTCGAGATCGAAGCCGATGACGGCATCGAATGGCAGCAGAATAATCAGGTTTACATCGCGCGCGGCAACGCGCAGGCGACCCGCGGCCAGACCACGATCTTCGCCGATACGCTGATGGCGTTCTACCGCCCGGTCTGCAGCCCCGAGGCGCAAGCGGCGGCGGCCAAGCGCGCGGCAGCGGCGGCGGCGAACCCCCAGAGCGGCACGCCGCCGAAGCCGCCCCCCGTCTGCCCCGCTGCTCCACCACCTCCGCCCAAGACCGCCTCAGGCAAGCCGTCGGGGACGGATCCCAACAGCAGCGGTGCGACCGAGATCTATCGCGTCGAGGCCGATGGCAATGTGCGCATCGCCACCGAGACGCAGAACGTCTATGGCGATCACGCGGTCTATGATCTCGACAAGGCCCTGGTCGTCGTCACCGGCAAGCATTTGAAGCTCGAGACGCCGCGCGACACCGTGACCGCGCGCGACGATCTCGAATGGCACGATGACACGCAACTCGCGGTTGCGCGTGGCGATGCCGTGGATGTCCGCGACGACAAGCGCATCGCCGGCGACGTGCTCACGGCGGAAGTGCAGAAGGACCAAAACGGCTCATCGCATATCAGCCGCATCGACGCGCTGGGTAATGTTCTGGTATCGTCCGCCGATCAGATCGCGCGTGGAGATGCCGGCGTCTACAACCTGGACACGGGCATCGCGACGCTCACCGGTCGGGTGACGCTGACCCGCGGCGACAATGTGATGAGGGGGCAATACGGGGTGGTCGACCTCAACAATAATGTGAGCAGGTTGCTCAGCGCGCCGCCTTCGGAGAAGCTCACCGAAGGCCACCCGGCGCGCGTCGCCGGCCTGCTGGTGCCGCGCGAGAAGCCGGCGCAGACACCGCCGGCAGCGGGCACGCCGGCAAAAGCTCCCCCACCCAAAGCCGCGGCGCAATGAGCCCCGACGAAACCGCGCACGCGCAGAGTTGGGCCGCTACCGGGCCGCGCCTGGTCGCCGACAATCGCGGGCTCGCCGCGGCCAATCTCGGCAAATCCTTCAAGAAGCGCCCGGTGCTGCGCAGCGTCAATGTCTCGGTGCAGCGCGGCGAGGCAGTCGGTCTGCTCGGCCCGAACGGCGCCGGCAAGACCACCTGCTTCTACATCATCACCGGGCTCATCGCGCCGGATTTCGGCACCATCACCCTGGACGGCCAGGACATCACCGATTTGCCGATGTACCGCCGCGCGCGGCTCGGCATCGGCTACCTGCCGCAGGAAGCGTCGATCTTCCGCGGCCTCACCGTCGAGCAGAACATCCGCGCCGTGCTCGAGGTCAACGAGCCGGTGCGCGAGGTGCGCGAAGCGACCATCGACGCGCTGCTCGCCGAATTCTCAATCACGCATTTGCGCCGCGTCCCGTCGATGGCGCTGTCGGGCGGCGAGCGCCGCCGCGTCGAGATCGCCCGTGCGCTCGCCACGCAGCCGCATTTCATGCTGCTCGACGAGCCGCTCGCCGGCATCGACCCGATCGCCGTCGGCGAGATCCGCAAGCTCGTCATGCATTTGAAAGACCGCGGCATCGGCGTGCTCATCACCGACCACAATGTGCGCGAGGCGCTCGAGATCGTCGACCGCGCCTATGTGCTGCATGAGGGCCAGGTGCTGATGGAAGGCTTGCCGAACGAGATCGTCGCCGACGAGGATGTGCGCCGCGTCTATCTGGGCGAGCGGTTCAGCCTTTAGGAATTCCGGGTTCGTTGCGGGGGTGGGAAGAGGAAGCGGCCAAGTCTTGGCCGCTTCCTTTTTTGCGTCTGGCGCGGCCCGCCGCATGAGCCGGAAGCATTTCGGCCATGCGGCGCCCGGCCGGCCGCGCGGGACATGATCGCTTGCTGGGCTTCGCCAGTTGGTGTTTCCTATGCGAACGCCTGTAACGCCGCCATGCGGACATTCGCGGCACGGCGAAAAACCAGCAACGTCGCGCCCTCGGCACAGCGGAGAAGGGAACGGCGGTGGGAGGAGACAGCATCACCCCGGAACCCGCCGGGGCTGGAGGCGCCAAGCCGGCCGTCGCGGCGACGGGCGACGCTGTTCTTATGCTGCGCGGCATCTCAAAGCAATTCGGCGGCACGCAAGCGCTCGATGATGTGAGCCTCGCGGTCAGGGCGGGCGAGATCCTCGCCCTGCTCGGCGAGAATGGCGCCGGAAAATCGACGCTGATCAAGATCCTGGCCGGCGTTCACGCCCTCGATGCCGGCGCCATCAGCTTCCGCGGCCGCGATGCGTCGGCGGCGCTGCGCCGGCTGCCGATCGCTTTCATCCATCAGGACCTCGGCCTCATCGACTGGATGACGGTGGCGGAAAACACCTGCTTGACGCTGGGCTATCCGCGTCGCCTGGGCCTCGTCGATTGGCAAGCGGCGCGGCGCCGGGCGGCGCGGGCTCTCGACTCCCTGGGCATCGACATCGACCCCGACATCCGCGTCCAGGATCTGAGCCGAACCGAGAAATCGATCGTCGCGATCGCCCGGGCGCTCGCCGCCGACGCCGAGCTCCTGGTGCTCGACGAGCCCACCGCCAGCCTGCCGGCCGACGAAGTGGCGCGGCTCTTCGCCGCCTTGCGCCGGCTGCGGGCACGCGGCGTCGGGATCGTTTACGTCTCGCACCGCCTCGACGAGGTGTTCGAGATCGCCGACCGCATCGTCGTGCTGCGCGACGGACGGGTGGTGGGCGAGCGCCAAACCGCGGCGACCAGCCCCGAGGAAGCGATCCTGCTGATCGTCGGGCGCGAACCTTCGCAGATCTTCCGCCGGCCGGCGGAGCGCGCCGGCGCGGCGCGGCTGGTGCTCGAAGCGCTCACCATCGGCGATGTCGGCCCCGTCGACGGCGCCATCCATGCCGGCGAGATGATCGGGCTGGTGGGGCTGCGCGGCGCCGGGCAGGAGAGCGTCGGCCGCGCGCTGTTCGGCATGCTGCCTTCGGCTTCGGGCCGCGTCCTGCTCGACGGGAGGCCGATCGCCCCCACCTCGCCACGCCAGGCCATGGCCGCCGGGCTCTATCGCGTCGGCGCGGACCGTGCCGGCGATTCGATCGTGCCGGGCCTCTCCGTCCGCGAGAACCTCTTTCTCAACCCGCTCGCGGCGGGGCGCGATGTCTGGTCGCTGCTCAGCCCCGGCCGCGAGGCGCGCGACGCGCTCGAGCTCGGCCGCAAGGTCGGGCTTCGCCCCAATGATCCCTCGCTGCCGATCGAATGGCTCTCCGGCGGCAACCAGCAGAAAGTCGTGATCGGCCGCTGGCTGCATCTCGGCGGCAAAGTCTATGTCTTCGAGGACCCGACCGCGGGCGTCGATGTCGGCGCCAAGGCCGAGATCTACCGGCTGTTCGACGTCGCGCTCAAGGCGGGCGCGGCCATCCTCGTGGTTTCGACCGATTTCGAGGAGGTCGCCAAGGTGTGCCATCGCGCGCTGGTGTTCGATCGCGGGCGGGTCGTGGCCGAACTCGCCGGCGATGATCTCTCGGTCGAGAATCTGATCGCCGCCGCTTCGGCGAGCGCCCGCCCGGCGGCGGCCTGACCGATGCAATCGCTCAAATCCAATGCGCTGGAGCCCACCCGCAGCGAGCTGGCGCGGCTCTCGCGGCGCGACGCGATCATCCGCGTGCTGCCGGTCTATGGGCTGCCGATCCTGACGGTGCTGCTGATCCTCGGCTTCTCGCTGGCGCTGCCCGACACCTTTCCGACGATGCTCAATCTGCGCTCGATTTTGAGCGACAAGTCGATCGTCGCCTTGCTGTCGCTCGCCGCCATGCTGCCGATGATGTCGGGCCGCATCGACCTCACCGTCGGCTTCGGCATCGTCATGTGGCACATCCTGGCGATCAGCCTGCAAGTCAACTATCACTTCCCCTGGCCGATCGCCGTGCTTGTCGTGCTGGCCTGCGGCGCGCTCACCGGCCTCATCAACGGGCTGCTGGTCGAGGTCGCGCAGATCGACAGCTTCATCGCGACGCTCGGCACTGGCACGATCCTCTATGCGCTGGCGCTCTGGCACACCGATGGCCGGCAGGTCATGGGTGTGCTGCCGCAGGGGTTCCTCGACATCAACGGCCTGAGCCTCGGCGCCATCCCGATGCCGGCGGTCTATGTCGTGCTGCTGTCGCTCGCGCTCTGGATCGTCACCGATCGGCTGCCGCTCGGCCGCCACATCTACGCCATCGGCGCCAATGAGAAGGCCGCGGCGCTCAATGGCATCCCGGTCAGGGCCTATGTCGTCGGCGTCTTCGTCGCCTCCGGCGTCCTCGTCGGCTTCACCGGCGTGGTGCTTGCCGCGAAGCTGCGCATCGGCCAGGCCAATGTCGGGCTCGACTATCTGCTGCCGGCCTTGGTCGGCGCCTTTCTCGGCTCGACCACGATCAAGCCCGGCCGCGTCAATGTCTGGGGCACCGTGGTCGGCGTCATCATCCTGGCCGTCGGCATCTCCGGCATCCAGCAGCTCGGCGGCGCCTTCTTCGTCGAGCCGCTGTTCAACGGCGCGACGCTCGTCATCTCGATCGCGCTCGCCGGCTTCGCCCAGCGCCGCCGCACCGTAGCACTGTCGAAGGCGGCGCCGGACGGCTGAGGCCCGGCGGCTCGGTGACGTCATTCTTGCTGCCAAGGGAGGAGAAGAGCATGTCACGCCATCGCGCCTATGCCAGTTGCCTCATGGTCGCCGCCGCGGCGCTGGTGCTGTCCAGCGTCGCCAGCCGGGCCGAGGACGACGCCTATCTCAAAGAAGCCAAGGACTACATCGCCAAGGTGACGGCGCCCGGCGCGCCCTGGACAGGTCCGACGACCGGTCCCAAGGCACAAGGCAAGAAGCTTATCGTCTATGTCTCGGCCGATCAGCGCAATGGCGGCGCGCAAGGCGTCGGCGATGGTGCGCAGGAAGCGGCCAAGGTGATGGGCTGGGATTTCCGCATTCTCGACGGGCAGGGCTCGGTGCAGCTCCGCACCTCGGCCCTCGACCAGGCGATCGCGCTGAAGCCTGACGGGATCATCCTCGGCACGGTCGATGCGGCGGAGCAGGCGCCGGCGGTCGAGCGCGCGGTGAAGCAGGGCATCAAGGTCGTCGGCTGGCATGCCGGCGCCGCGCCCGGCCCGATGACCAACCCGCCGGTCTTCACCAACATCACCACCGATCCGCATGAAGTCGCCAAGGCTGCCGGACTCTACGCCGTCGTCGATTCCAACGGCACGGCCGGCGTCATCCTGTTCACCGACAGCATCTATGCCATCGCCACCGCCAAGACCAATGCCGAAGCGGCGGCGATCAAGGGCTGCAAAGGCTGCAGCGTGCTCGCGATCGAGGATACGCCGATCGGCGATCTCGCCAACCGCATGCCGCAGCTGACCACGGGGCTGCTCGCCCGCTACGGCAAGAAGTGGACCTACAGCATCGCGGTCAACGACCTCTATTTCGACTTCTCGGCGCCGTCGCTGCAATCGGCGGGCATCGCGCCTGATGTCGGTTATCCCCGCCAGATCTCGGCGGGCGACGGATCGGTGCCGGCCTTCCAGCGCATCCGGCAGAAGCAGTATCAGATCGCCACCGTCGCCGAGCCGCTGCATCTCCATGGCTGGCAATGCATCGACGAGCTGAATCGCGCCTTTGCCGGCCAGCCGCCGAGCGGCTTCGTCGCGCCGCCGCATCTCTTCATCGCCGCCAACCTGAACCGCGACGGCGGCCCCGACAACCTCTACGACCCCGAGAACGGCTACAAAGAGCAGTATCGGAAGATTTGGGGGAAATAGCAGCAAGATCGAGTCCTGGTTCACCCCCCTCCCAACCCTCCCCCTCAAGGGGGGAGGGGATTTCATATTTCATTTCGTCTTGGATAGAGCCCCCTCCCCCCTTGAGGGGGAGGGTTGGGGTGGGGGGTGTTGCTACCCCGCCCTAACCGGCCAGCGGCCGAACGGCACCACCTTGTTGTCGATGTCGTGGCCGATATCGGCGCGGCCGAGATAGGAAATGCCGGCGCGCGCGCACCAATGCTGCGCCACTTCCTCTTCGGTCGCGCCGAAAGCCGGCTCGTTCGGCGGGATGGCGCTGCAGCGGCCGAGCCGGATGCCGGCGACGCGGCGCAGCGCCGGCGTGCTGGTGATGTGGAAGAAGGACCGGTCGATGCGGTACATGTGCTCGGCCACCTCCTCGAGCATCAGCACATGGCCGGCGAGCTCCGGCTGCAGCGGCGTGCCGATGAGATGGCTGAGCACGGTGATGTTGAACGCCGCGCTCGGAGTCTCCGCCGAGACCGTCGGCTCGAGCGCGCCCGGCGCGCCGTCGACGAGGAAAGCGAGCGCCCGCGCGACCGCAGCGTCGCCGGCGGGACGCAAGAGATCGACGGGCATCGGGCCATGCGCCAGGCGGGCGAAACCGGCGCCGTAAAGCGCGGCCAACAGCGCGCCGCCGTCGCTATAGCCGAGATAAAGCTTGTTCCGGGCGGTCTCGGTCAGCCGGGGCAGCACGCGATCGACCAGACGGCACGCGCCGTAGCCGCCGCGCGCGAACCACACCGCGTCGATGGCCGCATCATTCGCCATCTCGACAAAGGCGGCGGCGCGCGCCGAATCGTCGCCGGCGAAATGCCCGGCGGAGAGGAAGCATTGCGGATGGAAGCGAAGCGCCGGCGGATGCGTGGGATAAAGTGTCGCAGCGAGCGCCGCGACCTTGTCGGCGAGGGCCGGCTCGATGCGCGAGCCCGGCGCCACGACGCCGATCGTGAAGCTGCCGTCGCCCATCGATGTCCGGAGATCCTCGCTCGCTTGTCACGCCGCAACGCGAATTGTAGCTTCCGCCCATGCACCGAGACAGGCCTTATTTCTTCTGCGGCATCGGCGGCAGCGGCATGCTGCCGCTCGCGCTCATCCTGCGCGCCGAAGGCTGCGTTGTTTCCGGCTCGGACCGCGCGCTCGACCAGGGGCGGACGGCGCCGAAATTCGAGTTCCTGCGCCAGCGCGGCATCGCGCTCTATCCGCAGGACGGCAGCGGCGTCATCGGCCCCGAGCTCATCGTCGTCATCTCCGCGGCCGTCGAGGAGCAGGTGCCGGACGTGCAGGCGGCGCGCCGCGCCGGCGCAACGCTGCTGACGCGCGCCGCGCTGCTGGCCGAGCTGTTCAACGCCGCGCCGCAGCGCATCGGCGTCGCCGGCACCAGCGGCAAATCGACGACCACCGGCATGATCGGCTGGATCCTCTATGCCACCAGGCGGGAGCCGACGATCATGAACGGTGCGGTGATGAAGAACTTCATCACGCCGGATATTCCCTTCGCCAGCGCCGTCGTCGGCAAAGGCGGGATTTTCGTCAGCGAGGTGGATGAAAGCGACGGCTCGATCGCGCAGTTCAGGCCCGGCATCGCCGTCCTCAACAACATCGCGCTCGACCATAAATCGATGGACGAGCTGCGCGCGCTGTTTCGCGACTTCGTCGCCAAAGCGGCAACCGCGGTGCTCAATCTCGACAATGACGAGACCGCCGCGCTCGCCGCGACGCTCGCGCCGGGAAAAGCGATCACCTACAGCCTGCGCCGGCCGGAGGCCGATCTGCTGGCGACGGAGATCGCGCCCGCGCCCGATGGAATCGCGTTCGTGCTGCGCCGACGCACCGATGGACGTGCGATCAAGGTGACGCTCGCCGTGCCCGGCCGCCACAACATCGCCAACGCGCTGGCCGCGCTGGCAGCGGCGCTGGCCGCGGGCGTGCCGCTGGACGAGGCGGCCGAAGCGCTCGGCCGCTTCAGCGGCACGCGGCGCCGGCTTGAGCGCGTCGGCAGTGCCGGCGGCGTCACGGTGATCGACGATTTCGCCCACAATCCCGACAAGATCGCGGCGAGCTTGGCGACGCTGCATGATTTTCCCGGCCGGCTCCTCGTCATGTTTCAGCCGCATGGCTATGGCCCGCTGCGCAAGATGAAGGCCGAATTCATCGACTGCTTCGCGCGGCATCTCGGCGCGAGCGACGTGCTGGTAATGCCGGAGCCCGCCTATTTCGGCGGCACGGTCGACCGCAGCATCGGCAGCGCCGACATCGCCGCCGGCATCGTCGCGCGCGGTCATGCGGCCGAGGTTTTCGCCGACCGCGCCCGCTGTGGCGAAACCCTCGCCGCGCTGGCGCGCGCCGGCGACCGCATCGTCATCATGGGCGCGCGCGACGATACGCTCTCGCTCTTCGCCGAGGATCTGCTCGCGACCTTGCGGCGGCGGCAGAGCGGCGCGGCTTAGCCTTTATACTCCGCGATATAGAGCCCGGCGCTGAAATCGGTGAAATAGACGAGGCCGTTGCGATCGACGAAGACATCGGCCGAATGGAGGACGCGCGGGCGGTTGGGCCGGGGATCGACGAGCTTTTCCGGCGCCGGCGGCACGATGGCGCCGACCTCTACCGGGTGATATTGATCGCGGATGTCGAAGACGCGCACGCCCGCATTCTGATAGGTGGCGAAGATGAGCTCGGAGCTGACGAAGCTGCCGGGCCGGTTCTCATGGATGTTGTGCGGGCCGAAATGCCCGCCGACCTTGACGTAGTCTGTTTCGGACGGGGTCGGCATGGTCGCGATGCTGATCGGATTGCTCTTCTCGCGATTGTCGAAGACCCAGATCAGCTTCAGCCCGTCCTCCTGATTGTCGAGCACCGCCTCGTCAACGACGATGAGCAGCTCGCGGTCGGGGAGCGGCAAGGCGTTGTGCGTGCCGCCGCCATAGGGCGGGCACCACACCTTGCGCGTGATCAGCTTGGGCGCGCTGCGATCGGCAACATCGACAACGGCAAGGCAGGCATCGCGCCAGCTGCAATAGGCGATGTCGCCATGGACGATCGGATGATGGAGGCCGTAGCGGCCAAAAGGCGACGGCCAATGCGGCGTCTCGCCCGCAGCGAGGTTCATGCCGGGCAGCCAGAAGCGGCCCGCTTCGCGCGGCTTCGTCGGGTCGGCCATGTCGATGGTGATGAGGATGTAGTCGCTGAACCCGTCGAGCAGCGCCGAGGCATAGGCCCAGCGCCCGCCGACATACCAGCAGCGATGCAGGCCGCCGCCCTCGACCGGCAAAAAGCCGATCTGGCGCGGCGCGTCCGGCTTGGCGATGTCGTAGACGGCGAGACCCGCCGACCAGCTGCGTTTTTCCGGCGCGCCGGCATGGGCGTGAAGCGCCGCCTTGCCCTTGTAGTAGTTGCGCTCATCGGCGAAATCGGCTTGCGCGAACATGTCCTTGGCGTGGATCACCAGGAGCACATCCGCGTGCGCCTGGAGATGGATGTTCCAGGTGTTGGGCGGCGCCGCGACATAGGCGACGGGCTTGGGCGCGCGCGGCTCGCGAAGATCGAGGACGCTGAACCCCTTGGAGAACATGTGCCCGACATAGCCATAGCCGCGATGCACCATGAGCTGCACGCCATCGGCGCGCCCGCCCTGGTCGCTATGGCCGATGAGACGCATGTTGCGGGCATGCGTCGGCGCCGGAAGATCGCTCGCTGCCATCGGTCTGCCTCCCCTGTCGCCGGGCGTTGCACCGCCCCTGGTAGCCAGCATAACACCGCGGACAAAGCACGCCCCGCGCCAAATTTGATCGGCGTTCCCGCAAAAACGCGGGGCTGCCCCGCGTCAACTCGGGCTAAAGCACGCCGCGGCGCGCGAGGTGGCGCAGCAGCGCGCGCGTGCCGAAATCCCAACGCGGTAGCCGGTCGCTGGTGTCGACGCGGTTGACGAGGGCGCCGAGCTTCGGCGAGGAGATGGTGACGATGTCGCCGCGCCGATGAGTGAAGCCCTGGCCTTTCTCGCCGCGATCCTCGGTCGGCGCGAACATCGTGCCGCAAAACAGCACGAAGCCGTCGGGATATTGATGCGCCGCGCCGATCGTCTGGGCAACGAGCTCGGTCGGATCGCGGCTGATGAGCCGCATCGAGCTCTCGCCGGTCAAGCTGAACCCGTCCTCGCCGTCGACCTTGAGGCTCACCGTGCACGCCCGGACATCGTCGAGCGTGAAGCTGCGGTCGAACAGCCGGATGAACGGGCCCAGCGCGCAAGAGGCGTTGTTGTCCTTGGACTTGCCGAGAAGCAGCGCGCTTCTGCCTTCGAAATCGCGCAGATTGACGTCGTTGCCGAGCGTCGCGCCCAGAATGGTGCCGCGGCTCGATACCACCAGCACCACCTCGGGCTCAGGATTGTTCCAGACCGAGGCGGGATGGAGACCGATGCCGGCGCCGGTGCCCACCGCCGACATCGGCTGCGCCTTGGTGAAGATCTCGGCATCGGGGCCGATGCCGACTTCGAGATATTGCGACCAGAGGCCGCGGGCGACGAGCGCCTCTTTGAGCCGCGTCGCCGCCGGCGTGCCGGGCTTGATGCTGGCGAGATCGGCGCCGATCTCGCGCGCGAGCGTGCGACGCACGCCCTCCGCCGCCGCGGGATTGCCCTTGCACTGCTCCTCGATGACGCGCTCCAGCAGGCTCTGCATGAAGGTGACGCCGGCCGCCTTGATCGCCTGCAGATCGACCGGCGCGAGGAAATGCGGCAGCGCGGGGTTGCGCCGTGCGGCGGCGCTGTTGGCGAGCAACTCGGCGATGCTGCCGATGCGCTCCCCCGGCGCGTTCCGCGCCAGCGCCGCCGGATCATCCGCCTCCAGCAGATCGGCGACGGTCGGCGCCGCGCGCCCCAGCGCGAAGACGCCATCCTGGCGCAGCACCGCCACCTCCGGCCCCGGCTCCTCTCCCGGCCGCCAGACGCGCGCGATCAGAACACCCTCGGTCCCGTCCTCGGGCAAGCTGGTGCGGGGGTCGAGCACGATCTCCATGGCGAGCTCCTCCGATCTGACCACCGCCTCTTAGCACCGGCGGGCGGAGAGAGCGAGATCGTTCCAGCGGCGCCTCTCGCATTGATTCTGAGTCTTCGTCACCCCCGCGAAAGCGGGGGTCCATTGCGCGCCTCACGCAGGAACCAACGGATGCGTTATGCTGCGGCGCTTATGAAGCAGCCGTGCGTCTATATCCTTGCCAGCAAACCACACGGCACCCTCTATGTCGGCGTCACCAGCGACATCGGGCGCCGCATCTTTGAACACAAGACCGGAATCGTTGGCGGATTTACAGCGCGCTACGGCGTCCATCGGCTCGTCTACGCGGAAAGCCACGCGTGCATGGACGACGCCATCCTCCGAGAGAAACAGATCAAGAAATGGCAAAGGGCTTCGAAGATCGAAATGATAGAGCGCGATAATCCTACATGGCGCGATCTTTACGATCCACAATCGCTTTGATGTCCACCGAATGATTCCATCGAACGGATATCCGTGCAGCATCGAGATGGACCCCCGCTTTCGCGGGGGTGACGAATACGAAAAAGCAGAATTAAAGTTTTCCGTCATTCCCGCGAGAGCG
>Ga0335073_10002783_pt1 | contig 24019 bp, 16 predicted proteins | sample Lox_Sample_22_FD_207093 | JGI IMG/M metagenome (GOLD analysis project Ga0335073, IMG submission 207093) | Soil microbial communities from Loxahatchee National Wildlife Refuge, Florida, United States - Lox_Sample_2.2 | ecosystem: Environmental > Terrestrial > Soil > Wetlands | place: USA... | reverse complement strand
CTTCGGTAGATCCGGTGAACTATCCGCAGTATTTCGGACCGGCGGGGAATCGCTACTTCACGGATTCCAGTTTTCCGTCGCAGCCGTCGCCCTCGGCCCCGCAGTATCCTATCAGCCCGACTTTTACTGATTCGCTGAACGACTTTGATCCGAATCTGAACGTCGGTTACGTGGAAAGCTGGAACATCGGCTACCAGCGGGAGTTGACCCGGGACACGGTGATGGAAGTGCGCTTTGTCGGCAATCATGGCGTGAAAGAATGGCGCCAGGTGAACCTGAACGAAGTGAACGTATTCGAGAACGGATTCCTGAATGAAGCTTTGATCGCGCAGAATAACCTGGCAATCGCCAACGGGATGACGATTCAGCAAATGCTGTTTACGCCGACGCTGAAGACGTATAACTACGGCAACCAGGGTCTGCCCGGGCAGCAGAATTTGAAAATCATTCCCGCGGCTTTGGGAACCACATGCTGTACCGACACAACCACGGGCGGATATCTGCAGTTGGGGCGATTCGGATCCTTCGCCAACGCGATTGCCACCAACGCTACGCGCTTGAACAACCTGATCAACGCCGGGTACCCGTCGAATTTCTTCATGGTGAATCCGGCAGTCGGCAGCGGCGGGACGTACCTGATGACGGATTGGGGAGCGTCGTATTACGATTCGCTGCAGGTGGAAGTGCGGCGGCGGTTGGCGCACGGTTTGCAATTGCAGGGCAGCTATGTGTACGCGAAGTCGCTGGCGAACGGCGCTACGGCCAACTCGGGCGACTATGCGGCGCCAACCACGTTTCGGAATCTGCGGCTGGATCGCAAGCCGACGGGGTTCGATCTGAGGCACGCCATCAAGGCGAACTGGATTTACGAGCTGCCGTTCGGTCCGGGCCGATCCTATCTTTCCTCGGGAAACGCCTTTGTGCGGAAAGCGGTGGAAGGTTGGGAAATCGTGGGGACCACCCGCATCCAGGCGGGACAGCCAAGCGCGCTTACCAGCGGCCGCGCCTGTTTCAACACATCGGACTGCGGCGTGATTCTGCACAACATCACGCTGAAGCAACTACAGAGCGAGTTGACCATCGACAAGACCAGCTTGATTAACTCCAACGGGACGGTGTCGGGAATTCTGTACGACCTGCCGCTCTCGTTGATCCACAACACGGAAGCCGCATTCAACAATGGCGGTTACACGCTCGACCCCAGCGCTCCGTATATCGGACCGCCGACGGGGCCGGTCCTGGCGGACAATACGGCGTACCTGTATGGTCCTTGGCAGAAGCACCTGGACGTCAGCGTGGTGAAGCGCACGCGGATCAGGGAATCGGTGAACTGCGAATTCCGGGCACAGGCGCTGAACGTCCTCAACATCACCAACTTCTATCTCGGCAGCGCTTCGGCCAGCAGCACCAGTTTTGGCCAGATCGGCTCGGCGTATCGGGACATTTCCAATGGTCTCGATCCGGGCGGGCGCATTCTGGAGTTTTCGGCGCGCATCAACTTCTAGTTTGTAGTTAGTTGGTCAGGCTGCCGGTGGGGGAACTCCGCCGGCAGCTTTTTGATTTTTATCGATCCGGCTTCTTCGTGCGTACCCTTGCACTCCCGCCGGCCGAACTTGAGCGCGGCCGGCGGGATTTTTTTGTTCGTCGTGCTTGCAGGAAGGGAAGTCAGGCGCAACGGCCACCCTGCGGAGCTGAACGCTCAGCTTCTTTCTTCGAGCGGGATTCGCGAGACCTTTCGAAAATGGGCTTGCCGGCGGGCTAGCGGGCGAGTTGACGCTCGCCTTCCGGCAACCGGTCCACTGGTTGCCAACCTGCCCCACACTGGCAGCTCGGGCTTATTTTACGGCGGCTTGCGCCAGGGCGGCCTGCTCTTTCAGGATGCCGGCTTTGTCGGTGGCTTCCCAGGTGAAGCTCTCTTCGTTGCGGCCGAAGTGGCCGAAGGCCGCGGTTTTGCGATAAATCGGGCGGCGCAACTTGAGAGTGTCGATGATGCCGCGCGGCGTCAGCGAGAAATTCTCGCGCACCAGATCGGTGAAGCGGTCGTCGGGAATAGCGCCGGTTCCGAAGGTGTTGACGGTGACGGAGACGGGCTCGGCCACCCCGATGGCGTAGGCGAGTTGCACCTCGCAGCGCGACGCCAGTTTCGCCGCCACCAGATTCTTGGCGATATAGCGGGCCATGTAGCAGGCCGAACGGTCGACCTTCGTCGGATCCTTGCCGGAGAAGGCGCCGCCGCCGTGACGGCCCATGCCGCCGTAGGTGTCGACGATGATTTTGCGGCCGGTGAGACCCGTGTCGCCGTGTGGTCCGCCGACCACGAAACGGCCGGTGGGGTTGATGTGGAACTTGGTCTGGGAGTCGACCATGGCGGAGGGAATGATGGGGTCGATGATGTGCTTCTTGACTTCGCGGCGCAGCTCCTCGGTGGAAACTTCCGGGCTGTGCTGGGTGGAAATCACGACTGCTTCAATGCGCTTGGGAGTGGCGCCCTGGTATTCGACACTGACCTGGCTTTTGCCATCGGGGCGGAGGAAATCGAGGGCGCCCTCGCGGCGGATGACGGAGAGCTGATGGACCAGCTTGTGGGCCATCATGATAGGCAGCGGCATCAGCTCGGCGGTTTCGTCGCAGGCGTAGCCGAACATCAGGCCCTGATCGCCGGCGCCGCCGGTATCGACGCCCATGGCGATGTCGGGCGATTGCGACTGAATAAGGTTGTGAACGCCGCAGGTGTGGCAATCGAAGCCGTAGGAGGCATCGTTATAGCCGACGTACTCGATGGTGCCGCGAGCGATGCGGGGAACATCGACGTAGGTGGTGGTGGTGATCTCACCCGCAACGATGCAGGTTCCGGTAGTCACGAGGACCTCGCAGGCCACGCGCCCGGTGGGGTCGGAGGCGAGCACAGCGTCGAGCACGGCATCCGAAATCTGGTCGGCGATCTTATCGGGATGGCCCTCCGTGACCGATTCCGACGTGAATAAATGTTTCATGGTTTCCGGCAAAACTACCCTCCTGCGGTGATTTCAACTAGACTGTAACACGAGCAAAAGCCAAATTGGCCACGGATGGACACAGATGAACACGGATAAAACCAACGCGGATTGGCGGGATATTATTCGTGTTCATCGGTGTTTGTCGGCGGCTACTCTAATATCGATAATGATCCGGCTTGTACGGGCCTTCCACGGGGACGCCGAGATACTCGGCTTGTTTGGGCGATAGGGTGGTAAGCTTGACGCCGATCTTTTCGAGGTGCAGGCGCGCCACTTCTTCGTCGAGTTTCTTGGGCAGCGTGTAGACGCCCGGTTTGTAGGTGTCGCGATTGGCCCAGAGGTCGAGTTGCGCCAGCGTCTGGTTGGAGAAGCTGTTGCTCATGACGAAGCTGGGATGGCCGGTGGCGCAGCCCAGGTTTACCAGGCGGCCTTCGGCCAGGATGAAGATGGTCTGGCCTTCGCCGAAGGTGTACATGTCGACCTGCGGCTTGATATTGGTGCGCCTTGCGCCGGACTCGTTGAGCCGGTCCATCTGGATTTCGTTATCGAAGTGGCCGATGTTGCAGACAATCGCCTGGTCTTTCATCCTGCGCATGTGCTCGAGGGTGATGATGTCGCAATTGCCGGTGCAGGTGACATAGATATCGCCGCGGCCGAGCGTGTCTTCGATGGTAGTGACTTCGAAGCCTTCCATGGCGGCCTGGAGCGCGTTGATGGGGTCGATTTCGGTGACGATGACGCGGGCGCCCATGCCGCGCAGCGAGTGCGCCGAGCCTTTGCCGACATCGCCGTAACCACAGACGACGGCGATTTTGCCGGCGACCATGACGTCGGTGGCGCGCTTGATGCCGTCGGCCAGCGACTCGCGGCAGCCGTAGAGGTTGTCGAACTTGGATTTGGTTACGGAGTCGTTGACGTTGATGGCCGGGACGAGCAGCGTGCCGGCCTCCTGCATCTTATACAGGCGATGCACGCCAGTGGTGGTCTCCTCGGAGACGCCGCGCCAGACCTTCACGATGTCGTGCCAGCGAGTCTTGTTTTCGGCATGGACGCTCTTCAGCAGGTCCTTGATGACCTCCTCTTCGTGGCCGGCGGACGGGGTATTCACCCAATCGCTGCCGTTTTCCAGCTCGTAGCCTTTGTGGATGAGGAGAGTGGCGTCGCCGCCGTCATCGACGATCAACTGCGGTCCGAGGCCGCCGGGGTGGGAGAGCGCCTGGTAGGTGCACCACCAGTAGTCTTCCAGGGTTTCGCCCTTCCAGGCGAAGACCGGCACGCCGGACGCGGCGATGGCGGCAGCGGCGTGGTCCTGGGTGGAGAAGATGTTGCAGCTTGCCCAGCGGACCGAGGCTCCGAGATCAGCCAGGGTCTCGATGAGCACGGCGGTCTGGATGGTCATGTGCAGCGACCCGGTAACGCGCACGCCCGCCAGCGGCTTCTGTTTGGCGTACTTATGCCGGATAGCCATGAGGCCCGGCATTTCCGATTCGGCGATGGTGATTTCCTTGCGGCCCCATTCGGCGAGCGAAAGGTCGGCCACTTTGTAATCGGTCTGGTTGAGAGTCGCGGTTGTCATTTTTTTTCAATCCATCGTATCAATAAATCTTGATAGGTTGATATTATAATAGTTCCAGCGATGGCGTCAACCCTCAAAGCCCTGCGTCTGGCGGCCGATCCCAACCGTCTCCGCCTGCTGCTGCTGCTGGAGCAGGAGGAGCTGTCGGTAGCGGAGTTGCAGGAGATCCTCAGCAAGGGGCAGAGCCAGATCTCGACACACCTGGCGCAATTGAAACAGGCGGGCCTGGTGGACGACCGGCGGACCGGCAAGAACGCGTTCTACCGGCTTACCGCGCCGGTGGAGCTGATGAACCTGCTGCGGCAGGCGGCAGGCGAAGTGCCGGAAGCGGCGGCAGACCGCAGCGCGCTCCGGCAGGCGTTGCGGCGCCGCCAGGACAAGATGCGCCGCTACTTCGACGAACTGGCCGGCAAATTCGGGCGGCAGTATGTACCGGGCCGTTCCTGGAAAGGCATCGCCGAGGCGTTGCTGAAGCTGATGCCGCCGATGGTGATCGCGGACCTGGGCGCGGGCGAGGGCACGATCTCGCAATTGATGGCGCAGCGGGCCCGGAAGGTGATCGCGATCGACAATTCTGAAAAGATGGTGGAGTTCGGGTCGGAGCTGGCGCGCAAGCACGGTATCGGCAACCTGGAATACCGGCTGGGCGATCTGGAAGACGTGCCGATTCGCAGCGGCAGCGTGGATCTGGCGTTTCTCAGCCAGGCGCTGCACCATGCGGGGCATCCGGAGCGCGCGGTGGGCGAAGCGTGGCGCATCCTGAAGCCGGGGGGACGGATCGCGGTGCTCGACCTGAATCGCCACCATTTCGAGGAAGCGCGCGAGATGTACGCCGACCTCTGGCTGGGGTTTACGGAGCTGGAGATCGAGCGGTATCTCAAAAGCGCGGGCTTCCGCAACACCGAGACGGCGGTAGTATTTCGCGAGGCCGAGCCGCCCTACTTCGAGACGGTGCTCGGGACCGGAGAGAAGTAGCGGAGCGGGGGCCTACCCCCTCCACAGCGGCATTTCGCGAGTCTCGGCGTCCTGAGAGGGAGCGGGGACATCGCGGAACAGAGGCACGGGTTGAGCCGGCGACGCCGGTTCCTGAGCCTGCATGAGCGGCGGAACGGGTTCGGACATCAGGGCCATGAGCGGGACCGACGGGTTCTGGACGGCTGGTTCCGACATCGGAGCCATGAGCGGGACTGATGAAGGCCCGGGTTGCGCGCCCGGTTCCGACATCAAGGCTACGAGCGGGACCGTTGCCGCCTCGGGTTGCCTGGCTGGGTCCGACATCAGAGCCATGAGCGGGACTGATGAAGGCTCGGGTTGCGCGGCCGGTTCCGACATCAACGGCACGACCGGGGCGGATGCGTGCGCCGATTGCTGCGGCGGGGCGGACACCGGGGCTACGGCAGGCACCGGGGCTACGGCAGGCACCGGTTTGGTTGCTTGCGCGGGCGCTACCGGCTGCGGCAGCACAGTCATCATTTGCAGCACGAACAACTCAAGCTCTTCCGGCTTTACACCTTCGGGGGCCAGACTGCGGATCAGCGCGGGCCGATCCACGGCCAGATTCGCCTCCGCGCCCTCGGCGCTGTTGACAAAGTGATAGAAGTCGACGCGCTTCTGATCCATGGTCAGTTGGAGCCAGGTGTGGAACGCTTTGGAATGCATCACAGCCAGGGTGCGGGCGGTTTCCGAGCCGCCAAACTCCTTCTCGGATTGGGCATCGCGATATCGTCCGGACGCCCGGTCGAGGAATGACGCCAGGCGGTAGACGCAGCCGAGCGTAGTGGGAACCTCGGCGAGAATCGCGCTCCAATGGTCGGCGCAGGTGCGTCCGTCGGCCGGCACAATGGCGGCTTCGGCCAGCGGCACGTCGTCCTCTTCGCTGAGGAAACAACTGTCGAACGCGCGATCGAGGAGGTGATCCGTCAAGGCCACCGGCATCTTCTCGAAATGAATCAGGTTCAGCGCATGGCTGAGCACGTCGCGGGGATGGCAGCGGCGGAACGGCTTGCCGGTGCGCTTGTAGTGGCGCTCGATGAAGCGATCGAGGAGGCCGTCCGGGACCGGTACTTTGCGAGCCGCGCAGAAATCCTGGAAGATTTTTTCGAATTCGTTTTGCGCCGGACCGCGCATGAGCAGCTTGTACTGAATGCGGCGGAGGAAGGCCTCGTCGCCGAGGTTGGCCGGGTTCAAGTTGGTGGAGAAGACCAGGAACGTCTCGAACGGGACGGTCATTTTGCCGCCGGTGAGGAAGCTCAGATAATCGACGCGCCGCTCCATGGGGACGATCCAGCGATTGAGCACTTCGGCGGGGGTCGCCCGCTGACGGCCGAAGTCGTCGATGAGGTACACGCCGTTGTTGGCCTTCAACTGGAAGGGCGCTTCGTAAACCTTCGAAGTGGTGTTGTAGCGCAGGTCGAGCATGTCCAGCGTCAACTCGCCGCCGGAAACGATGAAGGGCCGGCGGCACTTGATCCAGCGGTGGTCATAGGAACGTTCCATGGACACCGTCAACGCGGATGGTTCGTCATCCTCGGGCAGCCGCTGATGGTAGACGGGGTCGAACACCTGGACGATGTTGCCCTGGCATTCGATGGCGTTGGGCACGAAGACGGGGGCGGAATCGAGGTTGTTCAGCGATTCGATGAGGAACGTTTTGCCGTCGCCGGGTTTGCCGTAGATCAAGAGAGAGTTTCCGGCGCTGACGGCCGGACCGACCTGCGACAGCACGCGCTCGGTAATCACCATTCCGCGGAAGGCTTCGCGCAAGTGCTCCTTGGTGAGCCAGCCGGTATCGGGGCGCTGCTGGGTGACGAGGGCGGCGTACTGTTCCATGGGGACGGGCGCCGGTCCGGAGTACTGATTGGCCTCGAGGTATTCGCGCGTGCGCACACGTCCGGCCTCGGTGAGGGCGAGCACAGAGCCGACGTTGCCCATTCCCATCGAACGCTTGATCTGGACGAGGTGCTGGAGTTTTAGCATCTCGACCAGGTCCTGGATGACGCTAAATCGCAGACCGATGGCCTGCGACAGGTCGGCTCCATACAATTCACCCCGGAAATATAGAATCTTGAGGATGATATGTTCGACGATGGATTCCGCCAATCCAGTCTGTTCGAGCGTCTCGGGCTCCGGCGGAATGGCTGTCAGTGGTTGGGCGGCGGTGTTCATGAGTGGAGGGCGCAGTGCCTTCCCCAATTCAAGCAATTCCTATGTTTGTGGAAAAGTTGTCCTTGGTTAGCGGAAGTTAACTCCCACTTACTACCGGTGACGTAGGACAGGCGGTCGTTGTTTGCCGCCGGTCCTGGCGTCGGACCGTGAAGAATGACAGACGGCAAATGGCGACCGTCTGTCCTACGTCCGGGCCTGGCGCGGGCGTCGGAACGCCGGCGGGAGTGGCGTGCGCCAAAATTACGCAGGCAGGCGGAGGCGGGCGACGCAACCGGGGCCGTCGGTGCGATTTTCCAGCATCAACGCGCCGCCGTGGCCTTCGGCGATCTGGCGGCTGAGGACCAGGCCGATTCCCGATCCGCCGGGCTTGGTGGTGAAGAAAGGCACAAACAGGTTGGCAGTAGAAGACAATCCCGGGCCTTCATCGCGCACCCAGATTTCCAGCATGGAGCCGAGGCGGCGCCAGCCGGTGGCGACCTTTCCGTTGGTTACCAGCGAGGCGTCGGTAGCATTTTTCAGAAGATTGATGAGCACCTGTTCGAGTTGGTCGGGATCGCCCTGCACGGTCATCGGCGGACCTTCCACCACTTCGACGGGTAGGCGCGTCTCGAAGCTGACGGCGCGTCCCACGCAGGCCGCCACTTCGAGGGGCTGCAATTGCGGCCGCGGCAGCTTGGCCAGGCGGGCGTAAGCTCCGATGAACCGGCTGAGGCTTTCGGAGCGCGAGGTGATGACGTTTAGGCCGCGGACCATGTCGTCGCGCCAGTCGTCCGGCAGCGGGTCGCGATTGATGATGCTGACCAGGCTGCCGGCGATGGACTTGATGGGGGCGAGCGAGTTATTGAGCTCGTGTCCGAGCACGCGGACCAGGCGCTGCCAGGCTAGCAGTTCCTGTTCGCTCAGAGCCTGGGTCAAGTCGGAGATGACGACCAGTTCGAGCGGCAGACCGCGTTCGCGGATGCGGGTTCGGCGCACGCCGAAACGGCCGGCGCCGCCGGGGAAAGACGCCTGGAGTGTGGTCTGCTCCGGGCCATCCAGGGCCACTTCGAGATGGACTTCCTCGGCGGTTCTGCCGAGCAAATGTTCGGGATCCTGGGCCAGCAGCCGTTCTCCGGCGCGATTGGAGAGACGCAGACGGCGATTTTCGTCGAACGCAAAAATGGCGACATCGATTTCGCGCATGACGGTGCGCAGCAGCATCGTGGCTTCGAGAGCGCCCAATCGCTGCTCGCGGAGCGTGCTGCCGAGGGTGTTAATCTCGCGCATCACTTCGCCGAGGGCATCGCCGGCGCGGGGCGAGCGTCCGCGGACGGAGTAATCGCCTTCGCGAAGAGCGCTGAGAAGGTTGGAGACGGTCTGCAGGGGGAACACGACGCGCTCGCGCACTGCCAGGGCGCAGCCGATCCAGGATAGGAGGATGACGACGGTGAGCGTCCATTCGGTTTGCGGGCGGTGCTCGCCGGTCCAGGTCCACAGCAGCAGTAGGGCGATGACGGAGGCGGGCAGGCCGGCGAGGAATGCCATAAGGACGACGCGTCCCTCGTGGCTGACCCACGAGTCTTTGTGGACGGGCGCTTTGGAATCGTCGTCGGGCATGGAAGCTCTCAGCCGTCAGTTCTCAGCTCTCAGCCGAACCCGAGCGTTCCCTGACGGTTGCGGCTCAGGGTCGGGCACGGTGCCGCAAACGGTGCCGGGGTGGTGGCGGAGCGGTGGGGCACTGGACTCTGGATTCATAGACCGTACCGCTGGAGGCGCCGGTAGAGGGCGCTGCGGCTCAAGCCCAGCGCGCTGGCGGCATGGCTGACATTGCCGTTGAAGCGGGCGAGCGCTTTCTTGATGAGCAGAGCCTCGACGTCTTCGAGGCTCATCTCCTCGAGCCGGGGCGGACCCTCGCGGCCGCTGCGCAATCCCAGATCGCCGGCGCGGATGGAATCGCCCTGAGCCATAAGCACGGCTCGCTCCACTGCGTGGTCAAGTTCGCGGACGTTGCCGGGCCAGGTGTGCGCCAACAAGGCTTTGATGGCGCCTTCGTCGAAGCCGGAAATCTGTTTGCGGTAATGCTCGGAATGCTGCCGCAGAAAATGCGCGGCGAGCACGGGAATATCGTCGCGCCGATCACGCAGGGCCGGTAGACGCACCTCGATGGTGTTGAGGCGGAACAGGAGGTCCTGGCGGAATTTTCCTTCGGCGACCGCGGTTCCGAGGTCGGCGTTGGTGGCGGAGAAAACGCGTACGTCGACGCGCCGGGTCTTGGACGATCCGACGCGCTCGAATTCGCCGGTCTCGAGGGTGCGCAGCAGTTTCGCCTGGAGCGACTGCGAGATATTGGCGATTTCGTCAAGGAACAGCGTGCCGCCATCGGCCATTTCGAAACGGCCGACGCGGTCGGACTTGGCATCGGTGAAAGCGCCCTTGACGTGGCCGAAGAGTTCGCTTTCGAAGACGCCTTCGGCGAGTCCGCCGGTATTGACGGTCACCAGCGGACGCGTGGATCGCAGCGAGACCGAATGCAACGTCTGTGCGACGAGCCCTTTGCCTGTGCCGTTTTCGCCGGTGATGAGGACGTTGGCGTCGGACGGTCCGACGCGGGAGATGACGTCGAGCACCGGCCGCATGGCAGCGGACTGCGCGATCAACTGCGGAAAACGCTCGGCGCGGAGGGCGCGATTTTCGGCTTCGAGGCGCTGCCCTTTACGGAGGGCGCGGCCGAGCTCGATCTGCGTCTTCAGGATGGCTGAGAGGCGGGCGTTGTCCCAGGGCTTCTGGATGAAGTCGCGGGCGCCGCGGCGCATCGCCTCGACGGCAAGTTCCACCGACCCCCACGCGGTCATGACGATCACCGGGAGGGTGGCGTCGAGATTCTGGATGCGGTTGAGGAGTTCGAGGCCTTCCTGGCCGGAGGTGGTGTCGCGGGTATAGTTCAGGTCCATGAGGACGGCGTCGAAATCGCGCGATTCGACGCTATCGATGGCGGCCGCGGGCGAGTTCACCGCCTCGGCCTGGTAACCTTCGCCTTTTACGAGGAAGCGTAGCGCTTCCAGAACGTCCGCCTGATCGTCCGCGATCAGAATGCACGGGGTACGGGAATCAATACTTCGCATGATATGTGAAGGGTCCTGGAGCCGTCTTGTGCACGGCGCTAAAGCCCTTTGGACGAAGTGGCCATCCAAAGGTTATGGCAATTGCCTCGCCAGAGAGTAAACAATATGAGTTCAATCATTTAGCATACACGGTCAGACGGGGAAAGTGTCCGATATTGGGACGAGCATGGCCGTGCAGGGCAGATTGGAAGGCGCAATAGCGATACCGCCAAACCGCGGAGTTTGCCCAGTTGTCAGTTGCACGCGGACAGCGCGAGTGGCAACTCGCGCCGGTTGGGAACCGGCCACACGCAACGAATCATTCCTCCATCTTCTTTCCCGACCAGCTTGCCCAGTAGTCCTTCCACTCGACCTCCTCGCCGGCGGGCAGGACGTGGATCGGATTCAGCCCGTCCAGCATCACCGCGCACTCGTCGGTCGCGGTCTTCTTCGCCTGATTGGCCAGCGCCTTGGGATGAGGACCGTGATGGATACCGCGCGGGTGGAGCGTGGCGTAGCCAGGTTTGATGTTGTCTTTGCTGAAGAAATCGCCGTCGTGGTAGAAGAGGAACTCGTCGTAGTCGGTGTTGCGATGGAAGAAGGGGACACGCATGGCTTCCGGGTCCTGTTCGAGCGGACGGGGAAGAAAACTGCACACAACCGCGCCTTCGGTGAGGAAGGTGGAGTGCGCGCTCGGCGGGAGGTGGGCGCGATGGCTCATGATGGGGCGGATGTCGCGCAGGTTGAGCTTCCAAACCGTCAGATCGCCTTTCCAGCCGACGACATCGATGGGGTTGAAGGGATAGAAGACTTTGGAAAACTCGTCGTCGACCTTGATGCGCACCTCCCACTCGCGATTGTCGTCGAGATGCGGCGCCGGATCGGGGGTGACGATGGTGCCGGGATCGTAGAGCGCATGATGGCCGATCAGACCTTTGTCGGGCTGGTCGAATTCGGTCCGCGACTGGATGATGAGGAAGAAATTATCGGTGGTTTCGGGAATCAGGCGATAGGTGACGGCGCGCGGCAGAACGATGTAGTCGCCCTTCTCGAATTTGAGCGGGCCGAAATCGGTCTCGATGGAGCCGGAGCCACGGTGCACGAACATCAGCTCGTCGCCATCGGCATTGCGGTAGTAGAAGGGCATGGGGGCCGATCGGCGGGAGACGTAAAGTTTGACGTCGTGGTTGGCCAGGAATGCTTGGGGCATGCCGCAGGGATCGGTCAGATCGGAAGGGCGCAGCTTGTTCAGATCGAAGAGATGCGGGCGAAGCTTGCCTTCAAAACGGATCCAGGCGGTAGGCGGATGCGCATGATACAGGTGGGCGCTCTTACCGTAGAATCCTTTCCGGCCGTGTTCTTCTTCGTACGTTCCTTCGGGGATTCCGACGTGCGCCTGCGGTGCAAACGTACCTTTTTTCAGTGGATACATAACGCGCCCTCCATAGACAGGATAGCCCCACGGGGAGGTTGTGGGGGCGCACAGTCACTTCTTTTCCGGAACAGATTCGGTCATCCGTTCGTTACTCCCACCAAGCTGGAGGAAATCAAACGTGCGACCTGCCTGTGTTCTGTTTCTCTGCTCTGCTGCCGCCGCCCTGTCGCAACCCGCGGCTCCGACCGCTTTCGAAGTGGCTTCGATCCGTCCCAGCCAACCGGGGCGCGCATCGATCCGTGTGGAACCCAACAGCGTAACCATGCAAAACGTCACCCTCGCAGAATGCGTCCGCTGGGCGTATGGCGTCCAGGAATACCAGGTTTTGGCGCCCGGCTGGGCACTCGACGATTGGTTTGACGTCTCCGCCAAGTCGGCTGAGCCGGCGAAGGAATCGGAGCTTCGACAGATGTTGCAGAACCTGCTGGAGCAGCGCTTCAAGCTGGCGGTCCACCGCGAAACGCGGGAGCTTGCCGCGATGATTCTGACGGTGGGAAAGACCGGTCACAAACTGCAGCCGGTGGAAGAGGAAGGATCGCCCAGCTTCAGCACCGGTAGCATGAGCCTTACCGGAAAGGGCGCCACCATTGGCCAACTCACCGAGTTTATCTCGCATGAGCTGCACTATCCGATGATCGACCAGACCGGTCTGACGGGGCGGTTCAACTACACTCTGGATATCAAAGCGTACGTGACCGAAGAGATGAGGAAGTCGCCGGGGCCGCCGCCGGAGGCTCCCGTCATTGTCGCGGAGGCGATGCAGGCGCAGCTTGGGCTCAAAGTAACTGAGAAAAAAGCGCCGGTGGAGATGGTCATCATCGATCACGTGGAGAAGACGCCTACGGAGAATTAGGCGCGTCAACGAACTCGGATCAATATGGTCGCGGACCCCGGAACGCCGGCTTAAGTGCCGGCGCCGCACGCGCGAGTGCGTGCGCCACGCGACTCCGCTATTCCATGGTGGGGAAGCCCTCGACCGGCGCCGCCTGCAACTGATGCAGGTCGAAGACCACGATCTCATTGGCGCCGTGGTTCAGCCATAAAGCAGGACAGTACAGGCGCTTCTGCGGTCCGATATCCCAATATCGGCCGAGATTGTGGCCGTTCACCCAGACGACGCCCTTCTGGTAGCCCGAGAGGTCGATGAACGTATCGGCAGTATTCGACAGCTCAAATGTTCCGCGGAAGAAAATGCCGGGACGGCCTTCGACCAGGCCCTCGTGGAGATTCCGTATGTAGCTGGGCTCCATCGGCAGAGAATACACGCGCCAGTTCATGAGCGTCATGCCATTGAGCGTGACGCGGTCGGTGATGCCTTTGCGATCGATCATGGCCTGCGCGAAATTGATGCGGCCCATGGCTTCGACAAGGATCGTCAGCGACTGCGCGGGAGGGTCGCTGCGCGGAATCGCCAGCGTGTTCACGCCGCCCGAGCGGTCGAGCTTGCCGATGTACTTGCCGTCGACGAAGACGGTGGCGTAATCGTGAATGTCGGTCACTGCCAGCGTGCCAGCGTGCTGGCCCACCAGGGTGGTCTCGTAGACCATGAAGCCGAAACTCTGGCCGTACATCTCCATGGGCTGCGGCTGCACGGATTCCACAGGCTGCGGCAGATTTCGCCATATCGACGCGTAGGGCTGCATGTCGATGGGCGGGATGGCAGCAGCGGGGACCTCGGGTGGAACGGCAGGAACCGCGTCGGCGCCGCGATATTTCAACAGGAGATCGCGCAGCGCGGTGAACTTGGCGGTCGTACGGCCCTGCTCGTTGATGGGCGCGTCGTAATCGTAGCTGGTGACGTCGGGCTGGTAGCCCTTGCCGCCGGAGTTGGCACCGGCCCAGAATCCGAAATTGGTGCCGCCGTGCACGACGTAGAGGTTGAACGACCGCTTCTTGTCGAGCAACCCCTGAATCTCCCTGACGACGCCATCGATGGCGGGGCGCTGCCATTTCTCGCCCCAATGCGTCAGCCAGCCGGGATAGAGTTCGCTGCAAAAAACGGGAACGCCGGGATTGAAGCGCTGCGCCAGGGCGAACTGCGCGTCGCTGGTTCCGGGGTCGAGACCGACGGCCGCGCCGGGGAGCGTGCCGGCTTCGAGCATGTAGGGCGTGGCGCCATCGGCGGTGTAGAATGGCACACGGAATCCAACCTCCTGCCAGATCTGCCGCAGACGCTCCAGGTACTTGCGGTCGTTGCCGTAGCTGCCGTATTCGTTTTCGATCTGCACCATCAGGATGGGGCCGCCTTCGGTCACCTGATACTGCTTCAAGGCGCCGCCGATGACGCGGATGTATCGCTCGGCGGCGGCCATGTATCGCGGGTCCAGGCAGCGGACCTTAATATCGGGTGTCTTGAGGAGGTAGGCCGGCAGGCCGCCGAAATCCCACTCCGCGCAGACGTAGGGTCCGGGCCGCAACAGGACCCACATGCCTTCGTCCTGCGCAGTCTTCATGAAGGCGCCGATGTTGTGGTCGGGTGACGCGATATTGAAATGGCCCTCGGAGGATTCGTAGAAGTTCCAGAAGAGGTATACGGCGATGGTGTTCAACCCCATGGCCTTGGCCATGCGGATTCGATGCCGCCAATACTCGGGCGGGATGCGCGCGGGGTGCATCTCGCCGGAGAGAATCTGGAACGGCTTGCCATCGAGCAGGAAATCGTCTTTGCCGAGCGCGAAAGTATGATGGTCGGCGGCGGGAGCCAGCGCGGCGGCAAGCAAGAGCGCGGCGGAAATCGAAACCAATCGCATGTGCTACTCCAGAATCGCTTCAATCAAAATCGGCCCTGAACGTGAGACGGCGGAGCGGAACGCGGCGGTGAACTCTTCGCTGGTGGCTGCGCGGAGCCCTTCGACGCCCAGGCTTTCGGCCAGTCCGGCCCAATCGACATTCGGCCGGGTGAGATCGAGCATGTCGTTGGCGCGGGGGCCGGCCTCTCCTGCTCCGGTGCGCTCGATTTCGATATCGAGGATGCGGTAGCGGCGATTGGCCAGCACCACCACGACAATGTCCAGACGTTCGCGAGCCATGGTCCAGAGCGCCTGCGGCGTATAGAGTCCGCTGCCGTCGGCTTCGAGGGCGATCACTTTTCGATCGGGAGACGCGATGGCGGCGCCGGCCGCCACCGGCAATCCCTGGCCGATGGAGCCGCCGGTGACCGGGAGATGTTCGTGAGCGGGGCCGGCGGCGAGGTGGCGGAGAATCGGCTCACCGGACGAGACGGCTTCTTCGGCGACGATAGCATTGTCGGGCAGGAGGCGCGTCATGGTCCGGCCGATGGCGTCGAGCGTCAGCGGGCCGGGCGCGGGCCAGTCCGGCGGGGCCGCACTCGACGCGTTTGCGGGCTCCCCAGACAGACCGCACTCGAGCGCCAGACCTTCCAGTGCCGCGACGCCGTCCTCATCGGGGGACGCTAAGACGTGAAGCGCGCAGTCTTCCGGCGCCACGAGACTGCGGCGTCCGGGATATCCGAAAAATGTCACCGGAGGCGCGCTTTCCACCAGGATCAGATGTTTCAAACCGGCAAGCTGCGCTTCCGCCGGTTCCGGGAAGTACGGCAAACGCAGCGGCGACGGACGGCCACCGCCGCGGTGGTAGCGCGCGCCGTAACGATTGGCGAACACGCGGACGCCGGTGGCCGCGGCAATTCGCGCCGCGGATGCGGAGCCCGCGGCCCACAAGGCCCGGCCTCCCAGGAACAGCGCAGCAGGTTCGCCGGAGCGGAGAATCGCGGCGATCTCGCGCAGGCGGCTGGAATCTATGGCAGCGGGCGACTCCGCCGATTGCGTGGAAACAGGCTCGCCGGCGCCGCTCCAGGAAAGATCCGCGGGCACGATCAGCGTAGCGACGCCACGCGCCTCACAAGCCGCCCGCACTGCGTTGGCTGTTTCGCACCCGATCTCCTCCACACGCTCAACAGTGCGCACGTAAGCGGAAACCGGACGCGCGATGGCTTCGATATCGCTTGTGAGCGGCGCATCGTGGCGCAAGTGGCCAGTGGAGTGCTGGCCGACGATGTTCACGACGGGCGATCGGGCTTTGCGGGCGTTGTGAAAATTGGCGAGGCCGTTGGCGAGTCCCGGACCGAGGTGGAGGAGAGTGGCGGCCGGACGGCCGGCGATGCGCGCATATCCATCGGCGGCGCCGGAGCAGACGCCTTCAAACAGGCATAAAACGGAGCGCATTTCTGGCACGCGATCGAGCGCCGTCACGAAGTGCATTTCGGACGTGCCGGGATTCATGAAGCAGGTGTCGACGCCGCAGGCGACGAGGGTCCGCAGCAGACACTCGGCGCCGGTCATTGTGGTTGCCGCCGCCGCGCGCGCCATCCCAGGGCGCGCCGCGCGCGCCATTCCTCGGCCGTGATTTCCCACTGTTCGGTCGGCAATGTTCCCGAGACATACCGGCTCTCGCAGGCGCCGACCAGGCGCATGCCCTGTTTTTCAGAAATACGCCGCGACCCGGAATTGAGCACGGCTTTGGAAGTCCGCAGGACGGGCTCACGCAGCACGTCGAACCAGAAGTCGGTCACGGCCGCGGCGGCTTCGGACATCAGCCCCTGGCGCTGCCATGGCGGCGCGATCCAGAAGCCGCGATTGTGCCACTCGACGCGGCGCAGGGACACGAAGCCGATGAGCCGCTCGGGCGCGGTTTTCAGACGGAGTGTCCAGTGCCATTCGTCGCCGCGCGCGATGGCGGGGAGCGCGAGGTCGCGGATATAGGTGAGCGCCGCATCGGACGGATAGGGCCAAGGAACCACGCCCGCGAGGTACTTCACGACTTCCCAATCCGGAAACAGGGCCTGGGTTTCCTCCGCATCCGCGAGTTCGAGCGGGCGCAGAAATAACCGCGGCGTTACGAGAGGCGGGATCACCTTTCGATTATAAACGGGGCCTTGAAATCCGGCTGAATTCCAATGCGTATCCCGGCTATTTGCGACGTTTGGATTTTGCGCGCGGTTTGGCGGGTGCAGGGCGGGTTCTGAGGGGCGGCGGAATGGCCTGGAAGAGCGCGACGATCATGGCGGAGAATCCGGCGATAACGAGAAAGATCGGGAGCGCGGCGCCTCCGAGCGGCTGGGTGGCGACCCAATCGCCCAGATACGTGATGCTGCCGTCATGTCGCGCATACCAGCCTCGCCAATACCGGATGTCCTGCATCTGGCAATCTTGCAACTGGGCACGATAGCTGGCGGCCACGCGGGTCGGGAAGTCTCCGGATTGGAGTTTTTTCAGGCCGTCGGTGCAGACGGCCAGCAGGTGTTTGCCGAACCAGTTGGACCAAGTCGATCTGGACAAATAAAATTCCGGCCGAGGGTTCGGTCCGTTCGTGGCGAACTGCGTGACGGGATCGTAAAAGACGGTTTGCTGGGGCGTATTGTCGATATGTTCCGCCCAGATCTCGGGCGCCATGCCGATGGCGAAATCGAGGGTACAGCCCAGCACCAGCAAACCTGCGGCCACGCGCGGCATGGACGGGAAACTGGCAGCCAGCCAGGTCAAGCCCAGGACAATCAGCGACTGGAGAGTGACGTGAGCGACGCCGAACAGGTCGCGTTCTCCGTGGACGGCGACGCCGACGATGGCCACGAAGGTGATGAATCCCAACCAAAAGAATCGGAGGGATCGCCGGCCAGGATCATGCAGGCGGCGGAAGTTCCGGAAGAGCAGCAACAGAGCTAAGGGGCCGCCGACGACTCCCATGGCGAAGATCAGGTTGGTCTGGTTGATCAGGAAGACATAATCGCGGAAATAGCCAAGCGCGCTGGCCTGCGCGAATATTTCCATGGATGCGTCATCGCGGAACGGATGAGGCACGATGGTATCGAAAAAATTGGCGCTGATTTTGGCGAGGTTACTGCCCTCAGCCTGCTTCGTGGCGGTTACGGTGGTGTTGGAACCGAATGTCCGGCCGACGCCATAGGTAGCGATCGACCAGCAGAACCAGGTGGCTAGGAGCGCAGCGGCCGGAAGAGCGGCGGCGAAGAGCGGCCGGATCCTGCGGCGGCGAATTTGGACAACCGTAAAGTGGATGGCGACGAACGCCAGATAAGGTCCCGCTGAGTAGTGAGCCAACATCGCCCCGGCAAGGCAAAGGAAGGCGGCGGTGGTCCGCACCGTGTCCTGCCTTCGCCAGCCGGTGATATAGAAACGCAAGGCCAGCACCACGTAAAAGGCGACCACCAGCTTGGTAATCGGGCTGGTGACGTTGGCGATCACCATGGGGCACAAGGCGATGAGAGCGGCAACCGGAACGATTCGCCAGCGGCCACGTGGGGCGAGCAGCGGCGCCATGAGACAGCAGGGCAAAAAGAAGAGCGAGTTGAGAAACAGAAAAATGACCTGGTGATACTCGAATCGCTCCCCCACCTGGGCGAGAAAGAAAGCCCCTACAAGGTTCGCCAAGGGTGGCCTGGCGGGAAGGATGTAATGTTCCCAAACGGGCGTGGATGGCGGAAAACCGCGAAGGAAAAACAGGACGCGCTGAAAGTGTTCCAGCCAGTCGTTGGCCCAACCGCCTCCCGATAAGACCCGTATGATGGCGTCAATGGAGAGCATCCAAGCGAAGAGAAACAGAAAACCGAGCAACGGGCGGCGGACCGGCCTGGATGAGACGATGCGGCGGATCTCGCGGTGCATCGCCAGAATCGACCCGAGGCTGAGCGCGGAGATGACGAGACAGGGAATTCTCCAATCGGAGACGTGGAGGACGTAGAGCGACCCCGCCGCCAGGTAAAGAACCACCAGGGACGCGGCAATGGCGGCACAGAACTTCTCCAGCGGATTCCATGGAAAGCGGCGGACCACGAGGAATCCCGGCGCAAAGCTGCAGCTAGCGAGCAGAACGGGAAGCAGGACGACCGTGGCCGGCATTGGAATGTAGCGCCATTGTAGCGAGGAATCGCCTAAGAGAGCCAGAGCAGGAGCCCGGTCATACATTACAATCGTCAAATGCTCCGCTCACTCACTGTTTGCCTTGTCCTAGCGGCCGTCCTGTGTCTGGCGCAGGATCCCATCGCGCCGCATTCGGCTCTCGAACCGCCCGCCGCCAAAGCCGCCGCGGCGCTGGCGCAAAGCACCAAGGATTCGCCGGCGGCGCTGCTCACCACCAGCGAGAAGACGAACTGGGAGGAGACCGGAACCTATGCCGAAGCGGTCGAAATCTCGCACAAGCTGGAGAAAGCCTCGCCGTTCGTGAAGGTGATGGACATCGGCACTACGCCGGAGGGCCGCACCATGATCGCCATGGTGGTGTCCAAGGACCGTGCGTTCACGCCCGACGCGGCTGCGCGAACCGGCAAGGTGATCATGATGATCCAGAGCGGCATTCATGCCGGAGAAATCGAAGGCAAGGACACGGTGCTGATGCTGGTGCGCGACATGGTGGTGAGCAAGCGCTACCAGGGCTGGCTGGACCACATGATCTTCGTGATCATCCCGGTGTTCAACGTCGACGGCCACGAGTATTTCAGCCTGTGGAACCGGCCACAGCAGAACGGCCCGCGTTCGACAGGCTTGCGCAACACCGCGCAGCGGCTGAATCTGAATCGCGATTACATCAAGGCCGACACGCCGGAAATGCAGGCCTGGCTGCGGATCTTCAATTCCTGGAATCCGGATTTCCTGATCGACAATCACGTGACCGATGGCAGCGACATGCAGTACGACGTCACCTGGGACATGGCGCGGAATCAGGATCTGGCCGACCCGGCGGGCGCCTGGGTGCGCGAGAAATTCGTTCCGGAGCTGGACAAGCGCATGGCCGCCGGCGGCCACATGGTGGCTCCCTACGGCGCGCTGCGCAACGTCAACGGGAAGCGCGAGTTTTTCATGGAAGTGTTCACACCGCGCTATTCGCATCTGTACGCGGCGGTGCAGAACCGGCCGTCGCTGCTGGTGGAAACGCACAGCCTGAAGGCGGCGCGCACGCGCGCGTGGGCCAACTACGACATCATGCGGCACACCTTCGACACCATCCTGCTCGACCCGGAGGGTTTGCGCCGGGCCGTGCGCGATGCCGACAAGGAGATGGAGTCGCGCGCCGGCAATCCTTCGGCGGCGCCGGTATACCTGGAGGGGAAAGTTAGCGACAAGAGCCGTCCGCTGGTGTATCACGCGCTGAAAGTGGACCGCATTCCGAGCCCGGTGACCGGCGGTAACGTCACACATTACACCGGCGAACCGGACGATATCGAGACGGTGATTCACGACCAGATCGACACTACGGTGGAGGCTCGTATGCCGCTGGGCTATATCCTGCCGGCCGCCTGGAAGAACATCGCGGATCTGCTGGCGCTGCACGGGGTGGAAATGGAACGTACCACCAAGCCGCTGCATCAGCAGTTCGAAACCTATCGATTCCGGAACGTCAGCCTGGCGCAGCGGGAGGACGAAGGCCACGTGGCGGTGAATTTCGAGCCGCAACTGGTGAAGGAGAACATCTTCATCCCGGCGGGGTCATACTGGATTCCGATGAAGCAGCGGCGCGCGCGGCTGATCCTCTCGATGCTGGAGCCGGCGGCGCCGGATTCGGTGGCGCGCTGGGGGCTGATGAATTCCGTCTTCAGCGGCGGCGGACGCGGAGGGCGAAGCGGCGCACCCGTGGGCGAATATCTCTCGGAGCCGATCGCGCGGCGGATGATGGCGGATTTCCCCGAGTTGCAGAAACAATTCGAGGAAAAACTGAAATCGGACCCGAAATTCGCGGGTGACGCCAATGCGCGGCTGCAATGGTGGTATCAACAGTCCAAATACGAGCCGGAGGACAACGGCCGCTACCCGATCGTGCGGGTTTGGGAGGCACTGCCGGCGGGATCGATTGCGAGGTGAGGGGGGAGCCATTTCCGCCCACGATTACAAGCTGATCAGGCGGCCGATTCCCCGGGGGCGACCAGGCCGACTACCAGCCGGTCGCAGCCTGCCAGTCTGCTCCACGTGGCCGTGGCGTGGGAGAGGTTCATAACCTTGGTGAATTTGCGCAAATCCTGGAATTGAATTACGCTTCGATTACCAGGAGGCGCGGCGCCGCAAGGTGCCGTGGCGCCCCGAAATCGGAGTTTATGGCCTGGTTCGACCGGAAACCCAAGAAGGGACGGATGAGCCTGAGCCGGCTGGAAGAGATCGAACCAGCCGCAGGCGCGGCCTCGCAGATTCTGGAGGGCGATGAAAACGCCACCACGCCGGTGGAAGGCGAATCGCTCGGAAAACTGGGGCGGCTGTACGCCTTCAGTCCAGTGGCGATCGCGCTGATCCGCCTTTTCGACCGGGAGGACGCGGACACAAAGGAGATCGCCAACCTGGTTGGATCCGATGCGACGTTGGCGGCGGAAACGCTGGCGTTCGTCAATTCCCCCTTGTTCGCCATCACGGAACCGATCGCCAGCCTGAAGCACGCGATCACGGTACTGGGATTCGAGAACGTTCGCAGTCTGGCGGCGACACTGGCAATGCGGTCGATGCTGGCGTCCGCGCCCAAGCCAGGAGTGCTCCGCCGTATCTGGCAGCACAGTATCGCGACGTCAGTGGTCGCGGGCGAACTGGCGCCTATTTACGGGGTAGACGCCGGATTGGCGAGCACCGCAGGTGTCCTCCACGATTTGGGGAGGATGGGGTTGCTGGCGCAATACTCCGAGTCGTACGCCAAGATCATCTTCAGCGTATTTGAAGATACCGCTTCGATTCTGGAGGAAGAGCGCCGGATTTGCGCGCTCGATCACTGTGACGCCGGCTTTCTATTGGGGAAGGCATGGAAACTGCCGAAGGTGTTTCAAGAAGTTGCAGAGAAACACCACAAGGCAGCGGGCTTGGCCGGGGTTGTCGGGCTGGTACACACGGCGTGCATCCTGGCAGATACGCTGGGTTACTCGGGTGTTGCAATTCGCCACGTGCCCACTACGGCGGTCTGGTTGAAATCGGCGCCTGACCATCTGCGGTATCAGATTCAGAGCCACTGGGCGGAGACGAACCAGCGGGTTGTGCAGCGAATCGAGTTACTGGACTTCTAGTGCATCCTCAGTTCTAGTATTAGGCCGCACATAGTCATAGGACCTTAGTACTTTAGGTCACGTCAGTTTGAGGAATGCATCAGCTCTAACAGTGCCCACAAAATCGCGGGAACAAAAAGCACCTTCTTCGGTTAAAGTAGTTGATAGATAGATGATTTATGGGTACGAAACCGCAACTTGCGGGCGGTGAACGGCTGGCATTAAGTCTGGCACGAGTGCTGCTCGTGCATAGCGAACTGGCTCCGCGACTGACGTTGCAGACGATCCTGCAAGCCGGCGGTTACTCGGTAGATGTCGCGGCGAGCCCGGGGGAGGCGTTCGCGAAACTGGACGAAGGCCAATACGATCTGGTTTTGAGCGACTCCCGGCTGGGATCTCGCGCCAGCCTCAGCGTACTGGCTTATGCTCGCGTGAAACCGTACCGTCCCGCTACGGCGGTGGTGACATCGACGGAGCCGCGCTTGGCGGCGGGCGGGCGGCCGCTGCGACATCAGATGCGAATTTACACCGAGAACCTACCGAATCTACTCGGGGAAGTCGCTGAGCTCATTGGAGTTCGAGCGAGCCGACGCTATCGGCCCCTGCGCCAGGCAGTCTAGCCTCGGCGTGGACAACGCCCTTCGGTGTTATTTTCAACTTTATCTTAAGGGCTATATGCAGAAAAGCCGTGACCAGGGGCTGGTCACGGCTTTCGAAACTGACAATCGAATTACTTGCCGCGGCCGCCACCACCTCCGCCGGCAGCGCCAGCATGGCCGCCACCGCCGACTGAGCCGCCAGCAAATCCACCACCGCCGCCACCGCCAGCGGCCGATCGTCCGATACCGCCGCCGCTGCTAACACCGCCGCCGCCAAAGCCACCGCCGGTCGCGCCTCCGCCGAAACCGCCAGTGCCGCCGTTATTGATGCCGGCACTGGTGCCGGTCGCACCGGCGCGGCCCATCGAAGTCGCTGATCCTCGAGAGATTGTGCTTGGGGTGGCGCCGCCGGATCCACCGTTCATGCGGCCGTACGCGGGCGGAACACCGCCACCGCTGCGAACCGGGCGGTAAAACCCACCGCCGACCGTGTACGGGCTCCAAAACGGATATCCATATGGGCTGTAATAGGTTCCGTAGCACGGCACGTACGTGTACACACCGTACCAGGGATTCCACACCCAGCCGCAATAGCCCATGCCCATGCCGAGGCCCATCCCGTAACCGCCATAAATCGGACCCATTCCGACGCCAATGCGGCCCAGTCCAAATCCGCCTGACGAGGAGGCGGTCTTGGCGGCCGATGGATTCGCCATTGCCAGGACCATCCCGCGGCGGCTGCTCCAGCGATCGAGGGCGTCGAGATCTTCAACGTCGAACTTCTCAACGGACGCCAGATCACCGGCGAGGTTCATCATCTTCCCGGTGCCGACCGTGGTCGACTCGACGGTTTCCTGGCCGAGCTTAACGGTGGCTTCCCCCTTGAAGACTTTGATGCGGCCCGGGTCCGCGTCGAAGCGGTAGATACCGACCTTTTCGGGGACGACCACGCCGTTCTTGCAGACGACGGTCACCGACGTATCTTTTTCAACGGTGTCGGCTTCGAGCACAGCGGAACCGGTGAGCAATTCGAGGCGGGTGTCGATGAGCCGGTTGGTAAGGAGCTTCAGGGAGCTGTTTTCACCCAAACGGAGGATGACGCCGGGAGTCAGGAGAACCTCCGCGCGGCCATCCTCGGTCCGCAGAACCCCATTCTCTTTGATTTGCGGAAAGTGCGTGCTGGAGA
>Ga0335073_10002782_pt1 | contig 24022 bp, 22 predicted proteins | sample Lox_Sample_22_FD_207093 | JGI IMG/M metagenome (GOLD analysis project Ga0335073, IMG submission 207093) | Soil microbial communities from Loxahatchee National Wildlife Refuge, Florida, United States - Lox_Sample_2.2 | ecosystem: Environmental > Terrestrial > Soil > Wetlands | place: USA... | reverse complement strand
GCCGCCGACAGCTCAGGAACAGAAGATCATCCAGTTTATGAAGAGCGATCCGCAGATGCGCCGTGAATTCATCAATAAGGTCGCCGCCCCAATTGCCAACAAGATGTTCGATTGCGGCATGATTCCCTAGCTTGCTTCTCGATCCTCAGCCGTCGAACGACCCACGTCCGGATATCCGGCCGTGGCAGTCCATCGACGGAGCTGAAAGGGCAACCCAATGCTGATGGAAGAGCTCTTCTCCCGGGGCGTCATGACCATGGGACCGTCACGCGTCGATCCTCCCCGTCAGGTCGGCACCTTTAAGCCCGACTACCTCGCCGGACTACCCGCCCTCCGCGCTTCGGAACTGGAAAAATTCCGTTGGATCGTCGGTGAATGGAACCACGAGAACTCTGTCCCGGCCACCCGCGTCAGCCCCGCTTACATCGACATCGGCTCCAGCCGCTACGCCTTCTGCGAAGGCGGCAACTGGGTCTGCATCGTCACCCCTAACGGCCGCGAAATCCCCCTCATCACGTTCGACCCCTTCAGCCGCCAGTGGATCTACACCCTCACGAATGGCGCCTACTGCACACTCCGTTCCTCCGAGGGCTGGACCCACACCGCCGACGGCGACCAGATCGTCTTCACCGGACTCATGACCATGATTGGCATCAACTGCGACTGGCGTATGACCTGGACCCGGAAGGGAAGTGATGAGTTCGGCTTCATCAACGAGGAGCGCGCCGAAGATGCGCCTTCGTCCGGTTCGTGGGCCTATATCGATGAATGGCGATTCCGCCGTCGGACCGGCAACCCCGCGTAGACGGATCGCCCGCGAACTACCTCTCCGCCGCCGCTTTCAAATCTCTTAGCCCACTCTCGAAGTGCCCACCCATCATGCGGTCCATGCTTGAAAAGACGCTCATCAGCTTCATGAAGTAGAGATTCGACCCTTCCATCGTCCATGTGACCTGGTCGCCGTCCCCTCCGGCTCCAGCACGAACACGTTTATGTTGTGCGCCGCAAACGGCTTCACGAAGTGCACGTCGATCACTACCTGCGACACCGGCACCGATTCCGTGATGGACATCGTCCCGCTGCCTGCTCTGCCGCTGCTCGTCCAGTCCGATTCGGCGCCCACGCCGCTCGTCGCCCCGCTGTAGGTCCGCCTGATCGACGGATCCTCACGGTCCTGCGGCGCCCATTGGTTCCAGTTATGGAAGTCGTTGATTAGCGGAAAAATCTTTGCCGGAGAAGTCTGGATCGTCACCGACCGCTCGATCTTGAACGTGTCCGGCTTGGTTGCCGCCAGTATCAGAATGGCAGACACCACCACCAGCACACCCACCGCGATCAGTACGATAATCCTCATGCCATCTCTCTCGAGTCCCGAACAGCCTGCTCAAGGCTTGGATGCTCTGTGCTTCTTGGTGTGAATATCGCACCACTTCACGCCTGAGCCCGTCGTCTGCGGTGTTACACTTCGATCCGCAACCCGGTAACCGCCCAGGACGCGATCGACCTATGCAATATCTTCTGCCCGGTGCCGTCTTCTTCCTGATGGTTTCCGTCGGTATGAGCCTCAAGCTCACCGAAGTTGTGGCTCACTGGCGCCGCATGGACCGCCTCGCCTGGACCACCCTCATCGTTGCCACCTTCATCATTCCGCCCAGTCTGGCCTTGCTCGTTGCCAACCTCTTCCGCCTTTCTCTCGGCGACACCGCCGGCCTCTTCATGGTCGGAGTAGCGCCCGGAGCCCCCCTCCTCACCCGCAACCTCGCGCGTCGCGGCTTCGACATGCAGATGGCCGCCAGCTATCAGGTCTGGGCCGCGCTCATGGTCCCCATCATGATCCCGCTTCTCGTCTGGGCGGGCGCACGCCTCTACGGACGCAGCATCTGGATACCGCCGCGCATTCTCCTCTGGCAGATCATCGTCAAGCAGTTTCTGCCCCTCGCCGTCGGCATCGCCCTAGCCTGGATCGCCCCGAAAGCCGCGCAGCGTTCTCAGTCGCCCCTGAACATCCTCGGCAATGTCCTGCTCACCGTCATGATCGTGGCGGTGCTCTTTAAGATGGGCCCCGCGCTCGAGCAGATCAGCCCGCTCGTCGCCGTCGCCGCGCTGATCCTGGCCATCGGATCGATCGCCGCCATCCTCATCTTCCCGTTCCGCCACCGGACAATCAAGGAAACCTTCGCCATCTGCAACGCCAACCGTCACGTGGGCCTGGCGCTTCTGCTCTCCGGACAATATCTCCACGCACAGCGCGCTCTGCCTGCCATAGCCTGCTACGCGCTCTTGGCTCCATTGACTATGTTCATCTACATCAAGCTCCGTCCCGCCCGAACCGGAGTTGTTGGCGCGCAAAGCGCTACCTCATAGTGTCATCCACCTTACGGCGCCATCAATGACACGCTGGATCGTCCTGGAACCGGCCGTTTCCCGCCATCGCAGCCAGCGCGCGACCGCAGGCCAGAAGTTTCTGGTCCAGAGGGTCTTTCTCGAGTGCATCCGGAGAAATGTAGTTCATGTTTTTTCGGGCCGTCAGCATCTTGTCGCTTAGTCTCTGCATGTTGTTGAACTCGTTGTTCAGCAACTGAAACCCTTGTCGATCGTCATCCGTTTGCACTGCCGCCGACGCCAGGCTGATGCCCGTCGCAGCCGACCCGCTGTAACGATTGATCCAGGTATCTCCCGGCGGAAATCCATAGCGAACCGCTGTCTCCAGCGCGCTGCGCCATTCCCTCACCTCAGCCATTGCTTCAATACCCGCCCTCAGGAAGCCTTGCGAGAATCCCGGAGAAGGAGCCGGAGCCGCACCAGCACCCGCCGACTGCCTTGCCGGAGGAACCGTCATGCGTGCTCCGCGTACCGGCGCCGGCAGCGTGAGTGTAATTTGATTGCCGTTAAAGCGAACCGACCCATTCGTGATCCGCGCCAGCGCTTCAACGTCCACGTAGGACCGGCCGCTTGCCTGGATCACCGGAGCCTCTCCGGAATGGCCGTTCACAATGAGCGTCCCGGTTTGCTGTGTGGCCTGCGAAGCACCCACCTCGGACAGCGCCAGCAACGCTGCCAAAGTCAAACATGCGACTGACAATCTCTCTCTCATCATTTCGCTCCCAAACCGCCTGATTCAATCTCCCTGCGGGAACCGGGACAAAAATGGAGGAGACAGGTGCCCCGTTGCGCTCGGCACGAGAGAGTCTATACCACCGCCGAATCGAAGGGCACGCGAAGTATCGGGATATTACAACTTCTCCCTGGGGATCTTGGGGAAGAGCATTCACCCAAGGCGACTCCAATCTTCGTCAATCGACAGCAAGGTCACACACACTCCCCACGACATCGCCCTCTAAAACCGCACGTTGGCGATTTCGCGTCAATTGTCTGCTCAAACTTCCGCCGTTGAGCCGCTACAGCAATATTGTCTTCGGCAAAGGAGAGCAGATCATCCTTTCCTGGAACCGAGAGTTGAAGCGTCGCGGGTATCAGACGCGGAGATGGTCATCGTTCGAATGCCCACGTCACCATCAGCGGGAACTCTTCTCGCCAGAATGCGCCACCGTGCGACCCAGCTCGCTCATTTATGACGACATCCGCACCTGCATCGCGCAGCGCGTCCGCCCACCTCCTTGCGTTCTCGAGGAAGAACGGCTCCTGTGTGCCAGCGACAAGGTATGTGCGCGGAAGCGGACTCGGCATAAAACCAGGCGGCTTGTAACCGCCGCCGGGCGAGGCGCAGAAGACCGCACCGTAGACACGTGGATGCCGAAGCCCAAGAGCGAGGGCGAGCTCTCCACCCGCCGAGACGCCGAACACCGCGGTGCGTTCAGGAGGCAGCGCCAGGCCAAACCGCGACTCCGTCCATCGGCGAACGTCCTCGACGAAGAACTTCTCATGTGCCGCGAACCGCTCGGGCTCAAAGCCCGGTGAGTACTCATGGAGCCGCAGCGTCTCATCGGTCAGCCCATGTACACCGACGATCATTGTGGACGGCACGTCGGCCTTCTCGAGCAACCGGCCCCACTTCGAGATTCTCTGACCGTCACCGGCGAAGAGGATTGCTTTGGGCGCGTCCGGTGGAACGTACACTGTCACCTGCCGTCCGCCATCGTACTCGAGGGTCTCGGTGACAAACTTTCCCGAGACTGCGCCGGTGGGCTTGGCGGGCTCTCCGTCGGACTCACTTAGCTTGCGGTTGACGTGACTGGGTGTTTGCTTCTCCATGGCTATGCCTTCATTTATAGAACTATGGCTGCCCGCTCGCGACACCGTGGGCATCACCGCTTCTGAAATTGTCGACTGTCGCGTACAGGTCGAAGCAGTCGCTGACCCAGTCTGCATGGGTTACTTGTCGATCATGCACTCACTCGGATCCGCCGATTCAGATGGCCGAGAAGCCGCCGTCGACAGACAACTCCACCCCATTCACGAAGCTCGAATCGTCTGCAGCAAGAAACAGCGCGGCCGTTGCAATTTCCTCAGGACGACCCATCTTTCCCCGCGGGATCAGGGATTCGAACATCCGCTTCCCCTCCTCGTCGAGAACCTGGTCCTGCATGGGTGTGGCGATCGGCCCCGGGCTCAGCACGTTCACCCGGATATTCCTGCCCTTCAGTTCGTTGAGCCAGGTGCGTGCGAAGGAGCGCAACGCCGCCTTGCTCGCCGCATACACGCCGAAACCAGGAAATCCTTTCACCGAAGCAACTGACCCGGTCATGAAGATCGATCCGCCATCGTTGAACAGCGGCAACGCCTTCTGAACCGTGAACAGCGTGCCGCGCGTATTCAGGCCGAATTCCGCATCGAAGTGCTGCTCGGTAATCTCGCCCAGTTGGACGGCTTTGCCTGTGCCGGCGCTCGCGTACAGAACGTCGATCTTGCCCTTTTCCCGTTTGACTGTGTCGAACAGACGGTCGAGGTCGTCGAGGTTGGCCGCGTCGCCGCGCACCCCGGTCACATTCCGGCCAATTAGTTTGACGGCCTCGTCGAGCGCCTCCTGCCTCCGGCCCATGATGAAAACGTAGGCACCTTCTTCAACGAACCGCTTGGCGCTCGCCAGCGCCATGCCGCTTGATCCACCCGTGATGACTGCAACCTTACCCTCAAGCTTTCCCATAACTACTCCCTTCGGTAGATGTGTAGCATTCCCTACACAGGAGTAGATTTCTTTGGCGGTGGACGAGAACTGCCCCAGAGTCCTAATCTCTTGTCTATTCGTCCAAAAGAGGGAGACTGAATTGGACCCGATAACTGATATCTTCCGAACGATGCACGTAACCGCTTTCGGTCAGCACAGGCTCGAAGCCACCGCCCCGTGGGGCTTGATACAGGAAGGTCGGACCGAAGAAAAAGTCGCGACTGCCGGCAAAAAGATTTCACCCACAGATTTGGCGCACTTCGCCATGCTCTCGCGCGGCAACTGCTGGCTGAGTGTGGAAGGAATTCCGGAGCCAATTCCCCTCACCGGTGGTGATTGCATTTTGCTGGCCCGAGGGACTTCGTTTGTTTTGCGCGACAGCCTGCGGACACGTCCGAAGAGGAATTTCCGCGATGTCGCGGCCAGGGATGGCAGCAACGTCGCTCATTACGGAGGTGGTGGCGCGCCGACGACAATCGTCTGCGGATCGCTGAGTTTCGATCGCGCCAGCCTGAAGCCGATCACCCAGTTAATGCCGAGCTTCATTCTGATCAAGGCTGATCAGGCCCACACGCTTGCTCTTCACAACACAATGCAAGCGCTGGCCTCAGAAATGGCAGAACAGGCGCCGGGATCTGAAGTAGTCGCGACTCGACTAGGCGAGGTTCTATTTATCCAGGCACTCCGGGCGCATATCGCCTCAAGAGTGGGTTGGCGCAACAAAGGATGGCTTCGTGCGATTTTCGATCCTCAGATAGGCACTGCTCTGAGTGCCATTCACGACAGTGTGAATACACCTTGGACGGTCGAATCCCTGGCCGAAGCGGCGGCTATGTCTCGCTCCGCATTTGCAGCGCGTTTTAAAGAGCTGCTCAGACAAACACCAATGGAGTATGTAACCGAGTGGCGAATGCAGAAGGCAATGCAGTTACTCGAACAGCGTGACCAAAAGCTCATAGACGTCGCTCGGTCGGTCGGATACGAGTCCGACGCTTCATTCAGTAAGGCGTTCAAGCGAGTTGTCGGGGCCAACCCTGGTCAATATCTCAGACGGGTCTTGAAGACCAGGGTAATGCCGGAATCGCGGAAGAATTTTGAAGCGGAGGATTCTACTTGAGCCTAGTATGGCGTCTGTCGGATATCGTGCGAAGGTCGAAGACCGACATCAGGCCGACGCACTCATCGAGCTAAGGTCCGGGGGGGAGGGGGGTCCTACTCACCGGCAGCCTTCGCTGCCCCTTCCAGCGTCTCCGCCCCTCGACCCAGTGCAGCCGTTACCGCAGCTAGCTGAGTCTGCGCGCGCTCAACATCCTTGGCGTCGATCGCCTCATTCACTCCGGGAATCACCACCGCCGCATAGCCGGTGTATTCCCCCGGAGCATAGATCGTGTGCTTGTACCACGGCCGATGGGGCAGCCCCTCGGGAGACAGCAGGTCACCTTCCGTCGCCCGTAGCGCCGTGTTCAGCGCCGCCTCGTTGCCGCTCGGATTATCCTGCTTCGGCTTGACTGCTTCTGCTGCCGCGGTAAACCGCTTCGCCGCCGCGTCCGCAGCCGAAAAATCAACGCTCACATGCGCATCCGAAGCCTTCTTCTGCGCCGCTTCGAGATACTGCTCGATCTCCTTGCCATAAGTCACGTAGTCATACGGGAGCACATCCGTATCCGCCATGTGCAACACTTCCAGTCCGAAGACCCGCGCCTGCTGCTGCTCGTACACGAACGTCGGATCGGCATTCATCGTGAACCACTGGTAGTTATCGAAGACCGAGTGATACACACCATACGGCCCGCTCGATCCGATATCCGTCGACGGCACCCCCAGGTGCTGGATGAACGGCGTATAGTCCGATCCGCTGCCCAGGTCGCCTACGTTTACGTCATCGTCCACCTTGGCGTTGGCTCTCCTGTGTTCGTTGAAGCCGTTGTTCGCCCGCCGCTCTCTATCGCTCTCCGCCTGGCTCACCTTCCACTGCTCGTAGACGCTCCCGCCCTTCGGGCTCGGCACTTCCTTCGTCACCTCGCGGACGAACTGCTTGAGCGACGGCACCGCCGACGCGTCGAAGTTCGGCCCGGCCACGCCTACATCGGTGTTCAGATAGGCCACCGCATGATTCAGCCGCTGTGCGTGATCCTCAGCCCACTCCGTCGACCCGATCAGGCCTTCCTCTTCCGCATCCCAACTGCCGAAGATGATCGTCCGCTTCGGCTTCCATCCCTGCTTCAGGAGTACCCCGATCCCGTGCACCGCCTCCAGCATCGCCGCCGTGCCGCTGTTGGGATCCACCGCCCCATACACCCACGCGTCGCGGTGGTTCCCCGCCACCACCCACTCATCGGGATATTCCGTCCCCTGCACTCGCCCGATCACATCCCAGATCAGACGATACTGGTAATCCATCTTGAGCAGCATATGGACCTTGACGTTGCCCTTGCCACCAAGGTGATACGTGAAGGGGAGTGCCCCTTGCCACTCATGAGGAGCGGTCGGCCCCTTCAGGTTCTCCAGGATCGGCGCCGCATCCTTGTACGACAGCGGAGTCGCCGGAATCGTCGGCTGGCTCTCCGCCTTCTCCGGTGCTACCCGCTTCGACATCGGCAGGTCCGGAGTCGACGCCACTCCTGGCGTCGTGGCGTCCCCCGGATACTTGAACATGTACTGCACCGACCCACGCTGCACTCCGGTAGGCGGCCGATACGGCCCATTGGGATACGCATCCCCCCGGTAGTACCCGTCATCTGCCGGGTCGGAATAGATTAGTACCCCGGCCGCCCCTTTCTCCTGCGCTAGATAAACCTTCACCCCGCGAAAATTCCCGCCGTAGCGCGTGAGCACGATCTTGCCCTTTACGTCGATACCCATCTGCGCCAGCTTTTGGAAGTCCTCCGGCCGCCCGTAATTCGCGTACACTACATCGGCCGTGACGTCTGCAGACGGCGACGACCCGTTGAACGGCATCACCACGCGCAGATCGTTGTCATAGCGGTCGCCGTCCACGTGCTCCCGCGTGGGCCCGGTCATCAGCGTCTTGCCCTCGGCGCTCGTCGCCTCCACGCGAATCTCCACCGGCAGATTCAGCCACACCTTGTACGGAACAATGCTCGTCTCCAGCCCCGCCGCCTTGAATTTCTGCGCCACGTATTCCGCCGTCGCGTAGTCTTCCTTCGAGCCGGCAACATGAGGAGCCGCCGTCAGCGTTTTCAATTCATCGCCCGCCAGCTTCGCATCCGGCACCGCCATAAAACTCTGGTCTATCTTCGCTTCGGCCGAGAAGTCTCCATAACCGAAGACCTTCTCGGGAGGTGTAATGCTTTGCGCCGGAATAATCTGGACAGGGAGAAGGGAGAGTACGCAGCATACGGCGATTGCGTGTTGGAAAGGCAGGGGATGGAGATCAGCCAATGGACATTCTCCTGGAGTTTCGGTGAGAGACCCAGATTACACGAATGGAGCGGTGTAACTTCGCTCAAAGCGGCCCCGACAATTTCCATGTCCCAATCGCCCGGTACGCAATAGACTGTAGGGCGAAACAGAAAGAGTCGCCACAAGCGGGGGAGAGTCCTTCGGTGTTCAAGTTCGTCGTAGGTCTGGTTCGGCCTTATCGTGGCAGGTTGATCATCATCCTCCTGGCCATGCTCGTCGAGACGCTTATGAGCCTGGCCGCTCCCTGGCCGCTCAAATACATCATCGATACCGTGGTCGGCAATAGCAACAAGGCCGACCCGTGGCTTCATCATGCAGTGCAGCATATCTCCGGATACAGTGCCCGCCTCCACTATGCCTTGCTCGCTGCACTGGCCTTCGTGATCATCTCCGTTCTGGGAGCTGTCGCGACTTACATCGACAACTACTACACCGAAAGCGTTGGCCAATACGTCGCCCACGACCTTCGCCTGCGCATGTATCACCACCTGCAGCGCCTGTCTCTCGGCTATTACAACACCCATCAGACGGGTACTATCCTCAGCACCATCACCACTGACATCCAGACCCTCCAGGGCTTTGCTTCATCCTCGACGCTCGACATCCTCGTCGACCTGTTGACCATCGTCTGCATGCTCGGGATCATGTTCTGGCTGAACTGGGACTTCACCCTGATCGCCGTCGCCGTTACTCCCTTCCTGCTGCTCTTTGTATCCCGATTCAAGAAGGCAGTGAAGAAAGCCACGCATGACGTCCGCAAAGAACAGAGCGAAATCGTCGCCGTCGTGCAGCAGGGCCTCGAATCCATGCAGGTGGTGAAAGCGTTCGGCCAGGAGAAGACCGAAGAACAGCTCCTCGAAGAAGTCAGCCAGGCAACCGTGAGCGCCGCCCTGAAGGCCCGCAGTGTCAAAGCTCTGCTCTCACCTGTCGTCACCATCACCGTCGCCATCTGCACAGCGATCGTTCTCTGGCGCGGCGCTGCCCTGATCCTTACTGACAGCATGACGGTCGGTGAACTGACGGTCTACCTCGCCTACCTTACGAAATTCTTTAAGCCGGTAAAGGACCTCGCTACCGCGACCAACGCGATCGCCCAGGCCGCGGTAGGGGCGGAGCGCGTCCGCGCAATCCTCGACACCGACAGCGTCACCCCCGAAAAGGTCGATGCGTTCGAACCGGAAACGCTCACTGGCGAGATTGACTTCGACCACGTCGCGTTCGGTTACGATCCCGCCACACCTATCCTGACCGACGTCAGCTTCAAAATAAAGGCTGGAGAGTTCGTGGGCGTCGTCGGCCCGACAGGTGCCGGCAAGTCCACCATCGTAAGCCTCATTCCCCGGTTCTATGACGTCCAGTCCGGCACCATCCGGATCGACGACAAGGACATTGCCGACTACAAACTCGACGCTCTGCGCCACCAGATCGGCTATGTCTTGCAGGAAACAATCTTGTTCCGGGGGACAATTGCCGAGAACATTGCCTTCGGCCGTCCGGATGCTACAAGAGAAGAAATTATGGCCGCCGCAAGGCTGGCCAACGCCCACGACTTCATCTCCGCCATGCCCAAGGGATACGACACCATGGTTGGCGAGCGCGGCTCCACTCTCTCCGGAGGCCAGCGCCAGCGCATCGGCATCGCCCGCGTCATGGTACGCAACAGCCCCATCCTTATCCTCGACGAGCCGACCGCTGCGCTGGACAGCGAATCGGAAAAGCTGGTCATTGATGCGCTCGAGCGCCTCATGAAGGGCCGCACCGTCATCACCATCGCCCACCGTCTCAGCACAATTCGCGACGCGAATCAGATCATCGTCATCGCCAACGGTGTCGTGGCAGAAAATGGAAATCATGACGAGCTGATCGCGCTCAACGGCATCTACGCCGAACTGCACCGCACCCAATTTGACACCGGCACGGCGAAGGTTAACGCATAGAAAGCCGCTCTTGTCATAGGCAGAGCCTGCGCTGTAAAAACAAGTCACGAATCTAACGCCTGGGGAACGTAACCTGGCTCCGAGGAACCCATGTCCCGCTCCGTAATTGTCCTTCCCGACGATTCCGCTTTACCGATCGTCGAAGCAATCAACACCGCAAAAAAATCCCTCCGGGTCAAGATGTTCGTCTTCTCCGATCCCACGCTCTTGCAAGCCGTCATCTCTGCGCACAAGCGCGGCGTGAACGTGCGTATCATGTTGAACCCCGCGCGCCGCAGCGGCGAGAAAGAGAATGATGCCTCTCGAGAGCAGTTGACCTCGGCCGGAGTCTCGGTAATCGACAGCAACCCGGCATTCGATGTCACCCATGAGAAGTCCATGGTTGTCGACGATCTGACTGCATATGTGAAATCGCTAAACTGGCAGACCAAAAATCTGACCGAAACGCGCGACTACGCCGTCGTCACCACAAACAAACATGAGGTCGACGAGATCATCGAGTGCTTCGAGGCCGACTGGGCTCGCGCCGAATTTTCTCCCGGCTCACATTCGCATCTGATCTGGTGCGTCGGAAACGGACGGCAGCGCCTGGGTCAGCTCATCGACGACGCAAAGCATTCACTCTTTCTGCAGAACGAACGCTATCAGGATCCGGTGATCATCGAGCACCTTGTTCGCGCGAAAGAGCGCGGCGTGCACGTGCATGTCATGGCGCGGCCTCCTCACAAACTCAAGAAGGAAAAGCTCATCGAGGGAGTCAGCGGCCTGCGTATTCTTCAGGATGTTGGCATCAAGATCCACAAACTGAAGCACGTCAAACTTCACGCCAAGGTGCTTCTCGCCGACGGAGAGCGTGCTATCATCGGCTCCATCAATCTTGCTCCTGGCAGCTTCGACAGCCGCCGAGAGCTGGCCATCGAAGTCACCGATGACCACGTTGTCAAGCGCATCCATGATGTCCTGCGGCACGACTGGGATAACTCCCGTCCGCTCGACCTCACGGACCAGGGACTGCTCTCCGAGTTGAAGGAGTACGACGACAACGTCGTTGAAGATCTGGCCCTCGAACAAAAGGAAGAAGACTGACGGTACCCTCGGCTCTGCCCAATCCCGGCGCGTCGCGAATCTGTCTGGCCGTAGCGTTCCGTCACGCCGCCAAGTACAATGAAGCGAAGGCACCACCAAGCCTTGGAGGAACCACGAATGTACCCTGAAATCATGGTCATTCCCATGCGCGAAGAGCTCACCCGCGTAGGGATCAAGGAAGCCCGCACCGCCGAAGATGTCGACGCCGCACTCGCTCAGCCCGGCACCACCATGGTTGTCGTGAACTCCATCTGCGGTTGCGCAGCAGGGAAGATGCGTCCCGGCGTTCGCCTCGCTCTGCAGAACTCCGTCAAGCCCGACCGTTCCATCACCGTGTTCGCTGGACAGGACCGCGAAGCTACTGAGCGCGCTCGCTCCTACTTCGCCGGCCAGCCACCCACGTCACCCGCGGTGGCCATTCTGCGAGACGGAAAGCTGGTCTATCTCATGCAGCGCTTCGTGATCGAGTCCAACCCGGCGCAGGCTATCGGCCAGGAGCTCGCCCGCGCATTCGATGAGATCTGCGCCAAGACCACGGCCTGATACTTAGCGCCCCGTTCGTCTTAGACCTCGGAGAGCCCGCCTCGTGCGGGCTTTCTTGCGCAGAGGGAGCTGCGACTTACTTGCCTTCAGTGGCGAAGTAAACGACGCCCGTGATCACCGCACTGATCAGAATCCACCCAATCTGGTACCAGTAGAAAAAAGGGAAACCGAACAGTTCCGGCGTGGGTCGCGAATAGATCCCCGGAAATGCGAGCGCCAGCGCAGGCACAACCAGCAGCCAGTTCCACGCTCCGCGTCTGCTCCTCGGCTGATTCGCGCGCTTGTTGTTGGCTTGATTCACGATGAGCAAATTGTAGCCTAAGCCCTAAGACAAATTCGCTTCCCCGCATCGCGACTCAACATTGTGATTTCTCAGGCAACCTTTCTCTCGCCCGAAACAACCTGACGCCGATTTATTCACCCTCAAACTCCGCGACCTGATTCCCGATCCTGTGTTCAACAAGACGAGTGATGATTCGGATCGATTCGGTCCACAGGCATCACAAATCGATCTTTCTTTACGAAAGGGGATTTACCGATGAAGAAGTTTCTCCTGGCTGCTACCGCCACAGCTTTACTCGGAGCGAGTGCAGCATTTGCCCAGGTGGTCGTGCGCGTCGCGCCTCCCGCTCCCATTGTTGAGCGCCACCCTGTCGCTCCCGGACCCAGGTATGTCTGGACCGACGGTTATCACCGCTGGGATGGACATCGTTACGTCTGGGTATCGGGCCGTTGGGTTGTGCCCCCGCGTGCCGGCGTAGTCTGGGTTCCCGGACATTGGGTCGCCCGCTCCGGCGGATGGGTATGGATCGGCGGCCACTGGCGCTAATTTCCGGCCTGCCCAATCATTAGGGAGACGAGCGCGCGGTTAGGGTGTCTCGTCTCCGCTCAATTCGTTTGATGTGGATTACCTCTCAGAACCGCTTCTGGGACCAGCCTTGCGATAGCTGTAGCCCCGGCTCTTCAGCAGGAAAATCTGGCGGCACTGCGCGCACTCCCACGGAAACATTCCGAATTTGGGATACACGCGCTCCTGCAGAAACCCGTGTCTGGCAACTCGGGTCAACTCGATCTCATCGCAATTGGGGCAGGTTTTCTTTCTCTTACTCATTCATTTCCCTTTGAGACAGGTATCGCCCGCTCGTGCTGGGTTGGCATGCCAATCTGCCGGAAGCCTTCACGCAAAGGACACAAATCTGGGAAAACACTACCCGTATAGCCGGGCTAAGCCAAAGCTTGCGCTCCCCACACGGGAGCAAGGTTATTTGTAACTAGAGATAACACCCATAAGTAACATTCTCAAAATAAAAACGGGTCGCGTGACAATATTTTACAAAATCTTGTGCCCGGGACACTAACCACCATTGACGGCTGATCGTTTCTTTGAGACCCATCTCCGCAATCCAATTCGCATTACGTCTAAAGGATTTACACTGGTGAAAGCATGATTCCCACACTCGAATGGACAGAGGACGGCGTACGCCTCCTCGATCAGACCCGCCTGCCGCTCGAGGAGACCTACCTCCTCGCCACTAGTTACCAGGAAGTAGCGGAAGCCATCACCACCATGATCGTCCGCGGAGCCCCCGCCATCGGCGTAACCGCCGCCATGGGGGTAGCCCTTGGTGTCTCCCAGAGCACCGCCGCCGATATCCCGGCCCTTAAGGTCGAATTCGATCAGATCTGCAAGGTCCTGGCCGCCACCCGTCCCACGGCAGTGAATCTCTTCTGGGCGATTCGCAGGATGAACGACCGCTTCTCGGCGCTGGCCGCTCAGCCGGGCATCTCCTTCCCCGCCATTCGTGCCGCCCTGATCGACGAAGCTCAGCAGATGTACGACGAAGACATCGCCGCGTGCCGCGCGATGGGCGCGCACGGAGCGGCCCTGCTGCCCACCACCGGCGGCGTTCTCACCCACTGCAACGCCGGAGCCCTCGCCACCTGCGGCTACGGCACCGCCCTTGGCGTCATTCGCAGCGCCTTCGAGCAGGGCCACCAGATCAACATCTACGCCGACGAAACCCGTCCCTTTCTGCAGGGAGCCCGTCTCACCGCGTGGGAACTCATGCACGACGGCATCCCCACCACCGTCATCTGCGACAACATGTCCGCCAGTCTCATGCTCCGCGGCAAAATCAACGCGGTCGTAGTTGGCGCCGATCGCATCGCCGCCAATGGAGACGTCGCCAACAAGATCGGCACCTACGCTGTCGCGATTCTCGCCAAGGAGCACGGCATCCCGTTCTACGTTGCCGCCCCCTGGTCCACCATCGACCTCGAAACCGCAACCGGCTCCGATATAACCATCGAGGAGCGCCCCGCCACCGAAGTAACCCACCACGGCGGCAAGCAGCTCACGCCCAATGGGGTCGGCATCGCAAATCCGGCCTTCGATGTCACGCCCGCAAAGTATGTCACCGCCATCATCACCGAGCGAGGTGTGCTCCGCGCGCCTTACTCCGAGTCTTTGCAGGAGCAGGAAGGGCTGGCTGTGTCTGTTATGGAAGATTTAGGGCACAAGCCCTGACCGGAAGCTGTATGGCGCCGGAGGCGCGTATGCCTGGACGGCCAGTCCTACTGCTCCCATCCCGCATAGGGATAGAGCAGCAGAAAGAAGATCATCGCCAGCGCCATCACATCCATGTAGAGCAGCAGCATCACGCCACCGTGATAGAAACTCCAGCGGAGGCGCAGGCAGCGCAGGGTCTCATATGTCCCCCACAGCGCAGCAAACGCCGGGAAGCCCACCGTCCACGCGGGATGGACTCTCGGGAATCCCGACAGCAGAAATGCGGCGAGGAGGCTTGCTAACACCAGAACGGTTCCGCGAACCAGTGAGCGCGCCCGAAAATTGAAGACAGCATAGGGCATGAGGGGAACTGCTAATATTTTAAGTCGCCTATGACCACATTACCCAACCAGGCTGCCGCCGCACAGAAGACCTCCGACGCCGACAAGCGTGAGCGCATCGTCAGGCGCGTCGCACGCGAGCTGACTAACGGCTTCTACGTCAACCTCGGCATTGGCATGCCCACCCTGGTTGCCAATCACGTGCCGCCCGGTGTCGAAGTCGTCCTCCAGTCTGAAAATGGCATGCTCGGCGTCGGCCCGTATCCGATCGCCGGAACCGAAGACCCCGACCTCATCAACGCCGGCAAGGAAACCGTCTCCGAACTTCCCGGAACCTCCTACTTCTCCAGCGCCGACTCTTTCGCCATGATTCGCGGTGGCCACATCGATCTCAGCGTCCTTGGCGCAATGGAAGTTGACGAGGAAGGGAACCTCGCCAACTGGATGATCCCCGGCAAAATGCTCAAAGGCATGGGCGGAGCGATGGATCTCGTCGCCAGCGCGCGTCGCGTCATTGTCGCCATGGAGCACACCACCAAAGACGGCCGCCCCAAGATCCTCCACCGCTGCACTCTTCCCATCACCGGCCTCAAAGTCGTCGACACCATCGCCACTGAAATGGCCTGGATCAAAGTCTCAGCTGCCGGCCTTGTCATCGAAGAGATCGCCCCCGGCCTCGCAGTCGAAGATGTGCAGCGCGCCACTGAAGCTGAGCTCATCGCGAGCCCCGACCTCAAGACGATGGCCTACTAAGGAGCGTACCCTGCCAGCTTCTATATCGCAGCCCCGTTTTCCCTTCCGTCTCGTCGTCACTGCTGTTCTCGCTGTAGCCGCTGCGGTTGCGTCCTGGTGGTACATGCGCCCCGGCCCCATGATTGACTGCAACAATCTGCCGCCGCTTACCATCCTGGCCACGCTCGCCGCCTTCATCATGGCTATCTGCTTCCGCCAGATGTCGCGTCACACGGAGCGGTCCCATCGCTGGTTTCTCGTTGTTTGGCTGGTAATGGCCGCCGCTACGCTCTTCTCCGATTTCCGCTACGTCCGCCGCTATCGAAACGTCTGCGATTCGCTGCAGCAGCAGATTCGGCCCGTCAAACCGCAGTAATTACCCTGACAGCCCGGTGTCCGGCACGCGCTCTACTCGCCTGGCCTCGCCAAGGAAGGTAAGGCACAATGGATGATTTCTACGCACTACACCCTATCCCCTCAACCCTCACTGCGGCACATACTTCTCCAGCCACTTCAGCTCCTCACGCACCTTGATATACCCGTGCCACGGATTCTTATCTAGTGGATGGTTCTCTCCCGGAAACACCAGCAGCGTGTGCGGCACATTCAGACGCTGCAGCGCACGCTCCAGCAGCACCTGCTCGAGATAACTCACTCGCACATCCGCATTCCCGCCCACAATATGCGTCGGTGTCGTCACTTTGTTGATCTGAAACAGCGCCGCCTCGCTCTGATACATCTCCGGCTTCTCCCACGGAGTGCCGCCCAAGTACCACGCATCATCCCACGTCAGATCGTCGTTGCCCCAGTTGGCCGCATGCTCAACCGCACCCGCGCCTGTAACCGCCGCCTTGAATCGCGTCGTCTGCGTGATCAGCCAATTCGTCATGTATCCGCCGTAACTGTACCCGCCGATGGCCAGCTTGTTCGGATCGGCGATGCCATCCTTTACCAGCGCATCCACGCCGGTCAGAATATCCACCCCCGGCACCGAGACCAGGTGTGGTGAAATCTCCAGCATGAACTTGTCGCTGTAACCCGTCGACCCGCGATAGTTCGGCCGGAACACCAGCCATCCCTTTGCCGCAGCCAGCGTCGCCCAGTCGTACCAGTCCGCACCGAAGCGGTTTCCATCCGCATCCTCCGGACCGCCATGAATCAGCACCAGCGTCCTCAGATTCTTCGCGCCTTTCTTGCCCGGTGGCCCTTTGCTTCCTGGAGGGTAGATCAGCACTCCCTCAACCGGCGTCCCATCCTTCGATGTCCACTTGTACGGCTCCCATTCCACCTGCGCCCGCTCGGCAAAAATTGGATTGAATGCAGTAATCGCCTTCGCTCCCGGCAAACTCGTCGTCTCATCCGCGAAATACACCTGCGTCGGACTGTTGATCGTCGAATGCGTAAAGATCAGCCCCTGGCCGTCGCGCGCCGCATTCACCTTCGCATACGTCCCCGGGTCAGGCCCTACCGCCTCAAACTTCGCCTTCTCAACGCGATAAAGATGCTCTTCCGTTCCCGTCAGCCCGCAGGCCAGAAGCTTTCCGTCCGACGTCACCGTGAAGTCGTCCCACGATCCCGCAAAGTCCGCACCCAGCCGGGTAAAAGCTCCCGTTGCCGCATCCATCACATACAGCCGTCCCTGCACATCGCGGTACGGCCCTTCAATCGAACCTCCACCTGCATGCACCTCGAAATAGATCCGCTTGCCGTCCTTGCTCCACGTCAGATGACTCTCCAGCCCCTGGTTATGCGTAACCTGTCGCGCGTCTCCTCCATGCGCCGCAACCACAAACATCTCGTAATCCGTCGGATTCTCCTCCCGGTGCGAGACCGGCCCCGTCTCGAATGCAACCTGCTCGCCCGTCGGAGACGGAGTAATCTCCGCAATCTCCAGCTTGCTGTGCGTCAGCACCTCCGCCTCGGCCGGAAGCGCAGGCTTGTCTTCCGGCGGCTTTGGCTCATCATGCGCAGCCGGCAACTTTGTGCTCGCGCGGATCGCCGCGGTCACCGGCACCGCGAGCAGCACATCGCCACGCTCCTGCTCTCGCCACCGGATCACATCCTTCCACTCCGCCTTGTTCGCGTCTTCCTCATCCTTCGATAACGGCTGCGTCGTCGAGAAGATCACGCTCGCGCCATCTGCCGACCACGCGAAAGTGTGCGCATCGAGCTTCTCCCTGTACAGCGGAAACGCCTCGCCGCCATTCACCGGAATCAGCCACACGCGGCTCGAGTCGCTCTTGTCGTCGTCCTTGTCCTCACTCTTTTCGTCATCGCTGCCCACCGGCCTGTCCGAGAGAAACGCAATGTACTTCCCATCCGGAGAAAATTCCGGCGCCGAGTCATGCCCCGAATGCGTCAGCGGAATGAGCTTGCCGTCGCTCCTGCTCCACAGCCACAGATTCTCGTCGAATCTCTTGCCTTGCCAGTTTGGAGCAGACACCGCCATCACCGCTGCAGACCCATCGGGAGCGATCCTCAGCTCGTTGATGTCCGAAGCGTTCATGAACTCGTCGAGTGAAATGGCCGGCTTGCTCTGACCCTGCGCGGCAACAGAAAGAATGGCCGCGGAAACAAGAATGCGCGCGTACGTAATTCTCATATCGGATTGTCAACACTATACCTGCCGCGATTCCTCGCCCGCGATTCTGCTACTGTGTTTTTTACAGATTTCAAATGACAAGAGAAGCCGACTACATGCCCAAGCTGTCCCGCACACTGATCTCTTCCGCCCTCGCCTCCGCCGTGCTCTCCGCTGTTCTGTTTCCGCTGCACACCGCTGCCGCCCAGGTTGACGATCAGACCCGCAAGCTCGCCCACGACATCTTTCAGCAGCTCATCGAGATCAACACCACCGACTCGGTCGGCAGCGTCACCGCCGCGTCGAAGGCCATCCAGCAGCGCCTTCTCGACGCTGGCTTCGCGCCCTCCGACATGTATCTCGGCGGCCCCAATGACCGTAAAGAGAATCTCGTCGTCCGTTACCGCGGAACCGGCCAGCAGAAACCGATCCTCTTCATCGGACACCTCGACGTCGTTGAAGCGCGCCGCTCTGACTGGAGCACCGATCCCTTCAAGTTCATTGAGAAAGACGGCTACTACTACGGCCGCGGCACGCAGGACATGAAGGACAGCGATGCCATCCTCGTCACCACGCTCATCCGCCTCAAACAGGAAGGCTACAAGCCTGACCGCGATCTGATCGTTGCCTTCACGGCCGACGAAGAGGGTGGCAAGTCAAACGGCGTCGACTGGCTCCTCAAGAATCACCGCGACCTCATGGAGGCCCAGTACGTCCTCAATCCCGACGGCGGCGGTGTTGACCTCGAGCAAGGCAAGCCCATTTCGATGGATGTGGACGCTACCGAAAAGCTTTACGGCGATTACCAGCTCACCGTAACCAATCCCGGCGGACACAGCTCGCTGCCCGTTCCCGACAACGCCATCTACCACCTTGCTGACGCCCTCATCCGCCTGCAGCAGTATCAATTTCCATTCGAGCTGAACTCCGTTACCCGAGCCTACTTCGAACGCCTCAGCACCATCGAGACCGGCGAGCGCGCCGCCGACCTCAAAGCCATCACACAGCCCACGCCCGATCCTGAAGCCATTGCCCGCCTCTCCAAAAATCCGGAGTGGAACTCGATGATGCACACCACTTGCGTTGCCACCCGCCTCCAGGCTGGACACGCCAACAACGCCCTCCCGCAGCTTGCCCAGGCGAACGTCAACTGCCGCATCCTCCCTGGCTACTCCCTTGAAGAAATCCGCCAGCAGTTGATCAAGATCTTCAACGACCCCAAGGTCACGGTGCGTTACGTAAACGACGCCGGAGATGTCTTTGACGTTGCCCCCAATCGCAAGCAGCTCCCGCCGCCGCCGCTCAATCCTCAGGTGATGGACGCGGTCAGGAAGCTCACTGAGAAGATGTGGCCCGGCGCCCCCGTCATTCCCACCATGTCTACCGGCGCATCCGACAGCGTCTACACCAACGCCGCCGGCATGCCCAGCTACGCCGTATCCGGCGTCGCCATCGAGACCAACGACGTCCGCGCGCACGGAAAAGACGAGCGCCTGCCCATCGAGTCCTTCTATCGCGGCGTCGACTTCTACTACCAGCTCATCAAGATGCTTTCGGGCGGGGCCTAGCGCCGTCCCGCTGCTTAGGGCTTGCGCACCGTTCTGCGTTCGATCCGCCGCTCGTAGCCCTCGCCCTGAATGATCCGCTTCACATAGATCCCCGGAGTCACCACATGATCCGGATCGATCTCACCCGGCTCGACCAGTTCCTCAACTTCGGCAATTGTCACCTTCGCCGCAGTGGCCATCATGGGATTGAAATTCCTCGCTGTCTTCCTGTAGACAAGGTTCCCCATCGTGTCGCCCTTCCATGCCTTCACCAGCGCAAAATCGGCCCGCAGCCAGTGCTCCAGCAGATACAGCTTGCCATCGAACTCCCGCGTCTCCTTCTCTTCGGCAACCAGCGTGCCCACTCCCGCCGGGGTATAAAACGCCGGAATCCCCGCTCCCCCGGCCCTGATCCGCTCTGCCAGCGTGCCCTGCGGAAGCAGAGTCAGATCAATCTCGCCCTTGAGCACCTTCTCCTCGAGCAGCCGATTCTCACCTACGTAGCTACCCGTGTGCCCGACAATCATCCCCGTCTCCAGCATCCGCCCCATGCCGAACTGGTCGACGCCCATGTTGTTACTGATTGTGCGCAGTCCCTTCACTCCGAGCCGCACCAGTGCCGCGATCAGGTTCTCTGGAATCCCGCACAGCCCGAACCCTCCCACCATCAGCGTCGCGCCCTCAAAAATATCCGCCACCGCGGCGTCAGCGCTTTCCACCACCTTGTTCAAACTGAATCCTCCCGCCAAAAAACCTAAGCCAAAACAATGAGCAGTCTACTGGATGCCCCCACGTCACACCAGCTGCCCCTTTGCCCGCATCCGAATAAGGCAAATCCGCCGGGATGCGGTAGCATGGCATCGTCTGCACAGTACCCGGAATCACCCGCTCGACTCACAAACTGAACCAAGGTTCTAAAGGAGCTAACGATGCTGAAAGGTTTCCGTGACTTTATTCTTCGTGGCAACGTAGTCGATCTGGCTGTCGCCGTTGTGATCGGCGCGGCTTTCAGCGGAATCGTCAACTCGCTGGTAACGGATCTGATCAATCCAGCAATCGCGGCGATCGTTCAAAAGCCCGACTTCTCATCTCTCGTGGTGGTCATACACAGCCACGCATGCGTAGTCAGCACCGATCCGAAAGCTGCCAACGCGTGCGCCCAAATCAAATACGGAAACTTCCTCAATGCCGTCATTCAGTTCCTGCTCGTGGCCGCAGCCATCTACTTCTTTGTCGTTATGCCCATCGGCAAACTATTCGACCGCTTCAAGCCCGTTCCGCCCGAGCCGCCGGCCATGAAGCCTTGCCCGGAGTGCCTGAGCGATATCCCCGCCGCCGCCCATCGCTGTGCGCACTGTGCTCAGCCGGTGGCCTGAGACCGCGCGCCACATAACCCGTTGTTGACTGCAGACCAGCTCGACCGCGTCGTCATCGTGCTCGTCGCCGCGCGCAATCCGCTCAACATCGGAGCGGCCGCCCGCGCGATGAGCAACTTCGGATTCCTCCGCCTTCGCGTCGTCAACCGCTATCAGCTTGCCTTTCGCGAGGCGCAATCTGCGGTCGGCGCTTCGCAGCTGCTACAGGACGCCCAGGAGTGCGCGACAGTATCTGACGCCATCGCCGACTGCTCCCTCGTCGTGGGAACAACCGCAGTCGGATCACGTCAGCTCAACCACCCGGTGCATCGACTCGAAACCGGCGGCCATCTTATCCGCGAACACGCCGCATCTGGCGCCGGCGCTGCCATCCTATTCGGCTCCGAAAAGCGCGGCCTTTCCAATGACGACCTTAGTTACTGCCACTGGCTCATGCGCATCCCCACCCGCGAAGAGCACATTTCCATGAATCTCGGCCAGGCCGTCGCTGTCTGCCTCTATGAATTGATCCGCACAGAAGCTCTACCTTCACCAGGCGCCACCGCTCCCCAAGCCACCGGCGAAGAACTCGCCCGCATGGAGCGAGCCCTCATCGAAGCCCTCCGCGCCAGCGGCTACATCAAGCCCGGAACCGAAGCCGCCACGGAAGAGAAATGCCGCCGTCTGATCCGCCGCATGTACCTCTCCTCTGAGGACGCCGAAACCTGGACCGGCATGCTGGCCAAGATGCTCCGACTGCAACGATAACGGCGCGTAGCGCGTGTGCCTGGACGGCGAGTCCCGCGAAGCGCAGATGCCTGAGCGGCCGGTCCTCAGTCCATGCTTTTGCGCTGATCGATCAGAACCTGATCGTAGCGGTCAACCTTGACGATGCCAATCCGTGGAAACTCCAGATCCATGATGGTGTAGATCGTAGCTGTCAGCGCCACCGCGTAGACCAGCGTATGCAACAGCGGACGTCTCGCGCTTTCTCCCATACCGAATCCCGCAATCAGCGCACTGGACAGCGCCAGCACTACCAGGGTTGCGTAGATGAGCAGTGGCGGATGTGTCAGCAGCGCAACCAGGCGCACCGTCGTGATGTCGATCATCTCATTGAGAGACGAGACGGTCAGCGACAATACCGCAGGTGACCCGGTCTGTTTCGCAGCTGCGACCGTATCTATCCAGACCTTCTTCTGCAATTCATTCGAGTGCGCGAGATTTCTCAGCGTCTGCGCACGTTCGCCCGTCAATTCCTTGTAGAACCTAATGCGTGAATCGACATACGCACGAAAGTCATCGCGAACCTGTGGCTGCAACGCTTCCGGCAGCAGGTCGACCCGCAGATAGGCCGTGCCGATCGCGTTTGTCTCCTGCACGATGAGTTGACGGCGCCCTTCAAAGCGCGATTCGGCCCCGGAGAACGAAAATGCCAGCAGCAATCCCATCAGTCCGAAAACCGCTCCGTCGATCACGCCGAGTCCCCTACTCGCGTTCGCATCCTTGTTGCGCAGACGGATGCGCCGGCCGCATTCGATAAACGCAATCATCATGCAAACAAGGAATATTGAAGTGAAAATGAATGTTGGAACGTTCATTTAGTATCTCCAGCTCGTCAGATCCGCACCCGCCGGCGCCGTCTTCTTGATCTGCTCCATGATCATCGGCAGATACATCGTGTTGTAGTGCAGGCGCGAAAGGTAATTCGGCAGCTTCGGATCGCCATTCCAGCAATGCTCCGCGCGATCCCCATACTTCACCTCGCCGCCATAAGGAGGATTCTTCGTCGTCTTCAGAAAGTCCTCCATCCGATAGACCGCGTTGTTCAGGAAGTAAGTGTCCGCGCTGCCCACATAGATGTGAATCTTGCCCTCGAGCTTCGGTCCCAGCGTATTCCAGTTGCGTTCCAGAATCGCCTCCAGGTCATAATGCTCGCGCCAGTAATCCGCGATCTTATGATCGATCTCGCCCGTCTCCTTGTTGAAAATCGGCTGCGGATACCCATCGTCGCCCACCGGCCCATACACCGCCTGCCATATGTCGAACTGCTCGCCCGACCGGCCGTGATCGCCCAGCGCCAGCTCGTATTGATTGATCTGCTCCGTCGTGATGAACGTATGTCCCAGGTAATCCCGCATCGCAGGCTGCGCTACCTGCTTGTGCGCGCCATACAGAAAAAAGGCATTCTTGTCGTCGTACAGATCGATGTTCGTGTACTCGTGAAAATCAATCGGGTCCGGACACGCAGCGAAGCTCCCGTTGTAGTGATCGGGATAAAACACCTGCACCGCCAGCGCCTCCCATCCGCCCGTCGATCCGCCATACAGAAAGCGCGCCCACCCCTGCCCGATCCCGCGAAACTTCTTTTCGATCGCTGGAACCAGCTCCGTCTCAATCGCATCGCCGTACGGACCGACATTCGCCGAATTCACTGCATACGAGTCGTCATAGTACGGATTCGCATGCTGAATCTTGACGATCAGCACCCGCGGAAACTTCGGGCTGATCCATTGCTGATAAAACTTGTACGCTTCTTCTTGTTGAATGCGGTTGTACCCGCTGATATGAAACCGGTCGCTGTAGTTCGGCTTCAGGTTCGGATCAGGCGGCTCTGTCCGGAAATCATCAAACCCATCCACAAAGTGGTCGTGAAAAATAATCAGTGGAAAATGCGCATTCGGATGATCATCGAATCCCTCCGGCACCAGCACAATCGCTGACAAATACATGGGCCGTCCCCAGAACTTTGTCAGGACCGCGCTTTGAATCTTGATATGCCGGATATACTTCGTGTCCTTCGGCTCCGGGATTGGCGGAATCTCCTGGTCCATTGACACCGC
>Ga0335073_10002781_pt1 | contig 24029 bp, 24 predicted proteins | sample Lox_Sample_22_FD_207093 | JGI IMG/M metagenome (GOLD analysis project Ga0335073, IMG submission 207093) | Soil microbial communities from Loxahatchee National Wildlife Refuge, Florida, United States - Lox_Sample_2.2 | ecosystem: Environmental > Terrestrial > Soil > Wetlands | place: USA... | reverse complement strand
TCGCTTTCCGCGGCCCGAATCACCCCCTGGCAGATCGAGCACATGTTCGAACACGCCGCGCATCCGGAATGGCCCACCACCTTCGACTGAACCAAGCGCCGGGCAATTTCATAAATTTGCATAAAATTAAAATTCGAGTTTTTCGACGTGGGTGGAGATGGGCCGGCAGCCGGCCCACCCAAATTTGTTCTTCGCCACCTAATGACGCTCATCCGGTAGACCGAATTTGTTGATTAATTAGACGGCCGGCTATCGAATAATCGGGGCAAGAGCAATGGACGTGAGCCCAAGCGCGAAGCAAAGGAACATCAGCGTGAGATAGATCCGCACGCGGCTGCCGGCCCCGCGGAATTCCTTCCACACGAACACACCCCACAAAGCAGAGATCATGGTGTTCCCCTCGCCCATCGAGAAGGAAGTCGCCGGACCAATCATGGGCACATAGGAAGCCACAAAATTTGCAATCGTTCCGACGCCCCAGATCAGGCCGCCGGCAAAGCCCCAGGCGTGCACCTTCCAGGTCCCGGTTTTGTAATCCTTCCATGTCCGCGGCTGCCCGCTGATCGGGTGGCGTAGCAGGATGTAAACCATGGGCAAACCCGAGGCCAACGCTCCCAACGAAAAGACGACGTTGACCGTATAGGGCTGCAGATGACCTGGGCCAGCCAGCGATTTAGCGACCAGAGGATAGAAGAGCCCGGCGCCGATGCCGCCAATAACGCTTAAAAGAATGCCTTTACGCGAAGAACCTCCGCCACGCGAGATGCCCTTGTAAGCCAGCGCGTCCAGCACAATCGCGATACACACCAGCCCGATTCCTGAAAAGATCAGCACCGGATTTCCTGCCGGAGAAACGATGTAATTCAGCACTGCCCCCAGCACCAGCGCGAGGCCGGCTCCAATGGGAAACGCAACCGCCATTCCCGCAACCGAGATAGCAGCCACAATCAGGATGTTCCCCACACTAAAGACCGCTCCGCCTGCGAAGGCGAGCCATAAGCTGCGTGGACTTGCCACACGCAGGTTGAGTAAGAAGCTGTCCGGCGAGGAAGGATCGATCTGCCCCAGGGTCAGGCCGAAGAGGACGGCGCACAGCAGCAGACCAAGGGTGTAATCGAAGTAGTAAAGCTCGAACGGCCAGCGGCTGCCGGTGATCTTTTGGGTATTGGCCCAGCTTCCCCAGCAAAGCATGCTCAGCGTCATGAGGAACAGCGCCATGGAATAGGTTTGCGGTGTGAACATTGGGATCCCACGAAACGGTAATAGTTGTCCCTGGAGCCCGGGGGGTAGGTTCTTTACTTAGGTACTGTACGTGCGTCTTTGTGATTCGGCCACGGATTACTAAGACGGTCCCGGCTATTTGTGCCGGGGGCACCGCCAGGTTCAGAAATGGCAACACTCGCCGTCCTCGAAGCGGAGAAAATCCAGACACGCGTCGACACCTTTTACCGTCCTGGACTCGACATCCTTCGCGCTCTCGCCTTCCTGCTGGTCTTCCTTGCGCACGGCCTGATCGTCCATCTCGACAAACCGACCCAGCTCGGCGCCATCGCAAGAGCAGGAGAGTTCGGCGTCTGCATCTTTTTCTTCCTAAGCTCGTATCTGATCACAGAGTTGTTACTGCGCGAGAAACGGGACACAAAAACAATTCTGATTCCCGCATTTTATGCGCGCCGCGTCCTGCGCATCTGGCCGCTTTACTTTGCCATGATTGCCGTGGGCTGGTTCTACGGACTCTTTGTTCCCAGCCATTCGCTGTCAGCCGGCTGGGCTGCCGCGCTGCTCCTGCTGTGCACGAACTGGTATACGGTGGGCCACGGCTATCCCCCGGGATTTCTCTTTCCCCTATGGAGTATTTCCCTGGAGGAGCAGTTTTATCTGTTATGGCCGTGCATCGTGAAATACCTGAGCCCGGCATCGTTGCTGGGCATCAGTTCCCTGCTCATGACCGCCGCCTACCTGACCATAATCCGTCTGCTGGCGCAGGGACAAAGCCTCGATCCTGGACTTTGGGTCAATAGTCTGGTGCAGTTCCAGTTCTTTGCTTTAGGAACAATGACGGCCGTGGTTCTGCGCGGGCGGATTCCCTCAGTTCCCAAGGTGATGCGCTGGGCTTTGTTCGTGGCCGGGCTCCTCTGTCTGCGCGCTGCACAGGCTGCGGTCTATGTACAGGATCCCGTCCTGCGGCATGACTTCGCCCACATTGCCCCGCGCTACCTGATTGCCCTTCCCGGATGCCTGTGCCTGTTTTTTAGCCTTCTGCCACTCGCCGGCGGCGGACTGCAAAAGCCACTCATCTATCTGGGTAAGATCTCCTATGGCTTATACGTTTTCCACGTGCTCTGGCTAGGTGTGGCCCGGGACCTGCTCCGGCACGCCGTTGCGGGGCACGTCAGTCCGCTGGGATCACAGCTCCTGGCGATGGCACTGGCCCTTCCGGCCACAGTGGTGACCAGCGTGATTTCCTACCGGTACCTGGAAAGTCCCTTCCTCCGCTTAAAGAGGCGTTTTACCGTAATCCGTTCGCGGCCGGTTTAGCTGTCCATCGAATGGAAGCGGTGAGATCCCCCAGTCAGCACCAGTCGAGAAACGGCTGCTCATCCTCGCGACGCAAGTACCCGCTTCATGTTCATCGCTATGAGCTGAGCCTTGTGGGTAACGGTCGCAGCCTGGGGTGCGGGCATCTCCTCGTTCGCTGTTTCAGAATTATCTTTAGTCCTTCAGAAGCTGTCAATGACGTCCACGACGATGGAATCCTGCACGTTGTGAAATTGTTATCTGTAGTTGTCTATGACGTAGATCAGCCGGCATGGGCGCGGTGAGCGTAGCGAACTGCGCCCATGCTGGCTCGTGCCTGGCTCTGGAGGCAGGACGCGTGGTGAGAGTGCAGAAGATCAGAGTGCCGGACACGGGACATCTGAGCTGGATCGTCGTGGATGGGGAGCATCTTCCAGTCACAGTGTTGAACGAGTACCTTCTTTATCTTCATCGGTTGAGGAGATCACCGAACACGGTGAGGGCGTATGCGCACCACCTGCAAGCCTTCTGGGCGTTTCTGGTTGAGCACGGTCATGACTGGCAACGCCTCAAGCTGACGCAGCTGGCGGAGTTCGTGAGCTGGGTGCGGCATGCAACGCGCGCTGGTCGGGGCCATCGTTCCGATGCCACGATCAATCTGATCCTCGCGGCGATCGGTTCGTTCTACGAGTACCAGGACAGGCTGGGGGTGGAGACTGCGATCAGTCGCTCGCGCCGTTATGGAGCGAAGAGTCCGTACAAGCCGTTCCTACACCACATCAGCCGGACACAATCCCTTCGCCATGCGATCATTCGTGTTCGTACGATCAAGCGCCTACCTCGCGTGTTCTCGCCGGTCGAGGTTCAATCTCTGCTGGATGCGTGTACACGGTTGAGGGATCGTCTGCTGTTGTGTCTTCTCCATGAGAGCGGAATGCGAATCGGGCAGGCTCTCGGGCTTCGCCATGCAGACATACGCTCTTACGACGGCGCAATCGACATCGTACCCCGCGCAAATAGCAACGGCGCTCTGGCCAAGTCGCGCTCGCCGTATGTTGTGCATGTCTCGAAACCGGCGATGGCTCTTTATGCGAACTACCTCGTTCATGAATATAGAGAAGCTTCGCACGACTACGTGTTCGTGAACTGGTGGGGCGGCCAGGTTGGATCGCCAATGCGGTATGCGACGGTAATCGGTCTCTTCCGGCAACTCTCGAAGAGGACTGGGCTGAAGGCAACGCCGCACATGTTCCGTCACACCCATGCGACCGACCTTCTCCGAGCCGGGTGGGATGCGGCTTATGTGCAGCGGCGGTTGGGTCACGCGCACATCCAGACGACCATCGGCACCTACGCCCATCTGTCGCCTGAAGACATGGGCGATATGTTCGAGCGCTATCAAAAGGAGCGTGGACGATGAGCACCCATCCTGGCTGGAAGCGGGCGACGCAGGTCAAGCTCATCGCTGAGTTGCAGGGCTTTTGGGCAGAAGACCTGTGGGACATGCATCACAGTCCCGCTGGAACACTCTCCCCGAATGCAAGCCAGCGCCGGCTGAGGTTCAACTGCAAATCGGCGGCAATCAATGGTGAGCTAAAGTATGTGTGCTGGAAGAAGTTCTCCGGCGGCGAGTGGCGGAGCACGCAGGAACTGACGAAGGTTCACCTCATGATCCGCTGGCTAAACAGTCTGAATGACTTGCCAGCGTCTCTGATGTGCCTCAGCTTCCCGGAGTGGCAGGCACTCTATCGCAAATATCTGATGGGCCAGGGGATGTATAAACCGGGCACCACCAATAGGATGAACGGAAACCAGCAGCCAAGCATCACCGCTCGCGATAGCGGCTACATCAGCTTGTTGCGGCAGGCTTCGATCATGCTCGCCCAGGCTTACGATCTGCGGCCGGCGCATGAGAAAGATATCTGGGATCTGAAGCTGATGGGCGCAACAACAAACCTGTCGCGAACCAACGTCCGGCTAGGCTTCCTTATCGTCCGGCAGGAGTGGCTGCGTGACGCTGCGAAACTCTACCTGAAGTACTGTCTGCCACTCTGCTCGGCGAGCACCTGCCGGACACGGGTGCAGTCGCTTGCATGCTTCTCTAACTTCCTTGCAGAGGTGAAGCCTAAAGCCACGGCAAAGCACATCACACGCAGACTGCTGCTCGACTACCTCAACTATCTGCAAAAAAGAGTGCGTCCGGGATGCGCCAAGAACAACGTTCTCAATCTGAGAAACTTCCTGGAGATGTCGCCCGTGAGGCTTGGCTCCCACTCGGACCCGAAAGACTGATCTATGACGAGGAGGTGCCTCAGCCTCCCAAGCCTCAGCCACGTTATCTGCCCTCGGCGGTTCTGGATCAACTCAATCGCCACCTTAACGATCTCGGGGCTCCGTGGCGGCAAATGATCCTGATCCTTCAGGAGTGCGGCATGAGAATCAGCGAACTCCTGGAGCTTCCTTTTGACTGTCTCACGCAAGATGCGCGCGGCGTTCACTATCTGCGTTATCTGCAAGGGAAAGTTCGACGGGAGAACGCGATCCCTGTGTCGACCGTAATCGCAAGCCTGATACAAGAACAGCAGGCCACAGTGCGCGCCGGAAGGATAGAGTCGACACTCCTCTTCCCAAACAGAAAAGGAGGGGTTCTCAAGCAGGCCAGCTTCGCTCACAGGATCAATCGCCTTGCTTACGATCACGACATACGCGGAGCGGACGGCAAGCTGTTCCGCTTCCAGGCGCATCAGTTCCGTCACACCGTGGGAACCCGTATGGTCAATCTCGGAGTTCCTCACCACATCATCCAGCGTTATCTTGGCCACAAGGGTCCGGAGATGACGAGCCGCTACGCCCATATCCACGACGCCACCATGAGGGACAAACTGTCGGAGTATCTGAAAGGCACGCTGATCGATGTCTCCGGCAGTGTTGTTACGGAGGATGGGGTCAACGACACGGCCGACCTGCAGTGGTTCACTCGCAGCGTCCTGGCTCAAGCTCTGACGAACGGCTACTGCGCAATCCCAATCGTGGCTGGTCCGTGTCCACACCCGAACGCCTGCCTCAACTGTGCGCACTTCAGGACGGATGCCACGTTCCTCGAAGTGCATCGCGCCGAACTGCACGAGACCGAGCGGGTAATCGCCAAGGCGGACGCGAACGGATGGGTGCGACAAAGCGAAATGAACGCGCGAAAACGAACAAGCCTCATTAACATCGTCACAACCCTGGAGGCAAGTCATGGTTAGGAATACCGATGGCCTAAAGCGCAACGCCCGAAGTCGCAGCGAGGATGCCATGCAGCGTACGACCGCGGCGATCCTACTGATGCTATCTGAAGAAACGGAGATCAACTTCCGCAGTGTCGCTACGCGCGCGAAAGTATCGACGGCCTGGCTCTACGGAACGAAGGCCGTTCGGGACAAGATCGTGAAGATCCGCAATACGTCGCCCATTTCCGCCGGCGAGAATTTGCAACATCGGCAGCGGCTCTCGCACGAACGAGTCGTGGCGACTCTCAGAATCCGCATTCGAACTCTGGAGGTAATCAATCGCGAGCTGAAAGGGCAGCTGGAAGCCGCCTACGGCAGGCTTGCGGTGGTACAGCCGAAGCTGGGGTCACCACACCAAGCATCAGAATAATGCGTGAAGGCATTCGGGTGCGTCTTCTAACCAAAGGAGCGCAAGACGATTAAGCCAGCAACCTCGTGGCAACGTTCCTTTTGGACGTATTTCCATTGGATGCTGAATACACTCAATTCCGCCACTCCGGACAACATGATGCCGCCAGAGTCGGAAAAAGGACTGAGGCAGCATCATCGGCGCCGGAGGCGCGTGGCGCTGTTTTCCTAAACAGTAATTTACGGGTGGGCGGTCATCCGCCCGGAACCGAAAGAAATGCGCACCAATTCCAGATCGAGTTGCGTAATTTGGTTTGTCCAGATTACCAGTGACGGTTACCTCCGCTCAGACCTTGGATTGGATAGGCGAACTTCCCGTATCCCCCGTTTCGGTCTTCGGCCTTTATAATCTGGCTGAACCACGCGCCAAGGTCCAATCGCGAATGGGAAAGCACCGCTTGCTGTTGCGCGCTTTTTGTTACTGCCTGCTCGTTCTGGGCAGTATGGCTTTGTCCGCACGGGCGCAGTCCAGCGCGCCGAACGAATGGACGTGGGTGGGCGGTGACAATACGCTTCTGCCCATTAATGGCGAACCCAGTGATGTTGGCCGGCCCGGAGTGTATGGCACGCTGGGTGTTCCTGCTGCCACCAACAATCCCGGAGCCAGGGACTCCGCAGCCACTTGGACCGACCAAAACGGCAACTTCTGGCTCTTTGGAGGGTTTGGGTACGATTCGCTCAACGGGGTGGGCGATCTGAACGATCTTTGGGAGTTCAACACATCCACCAAAGAATGGGTTTGGCTGGGCGGGAACAGCACGCTGCCCATTCCCCAGTTCCCTAACGGCGCGCCCGGAGTGTACGGCACACTGGGGACCGCAAGCTCTGGGAATATTCCTGGAGGAAGAACGAACGCAGTTACCTGGACCGATATAGATGGCAATCTGTGGCTATTTGGGGGCGAGGGCTATGCTACGGTCAATTCCCTTACCGGGAATATATTCTTCAACGACCTCTGGGAATTCAAGCCATCCACCAAACAGTGGACCTGGATGGGTGGAGACAACCAGACGGGAATCACCAATTCTGGCCAACCGGGAGTTTACGGCACGTTGGCCGTGTCAGCTGCGTCAAACGTGCCTGGAAGCAGATACTCCGCGATCAGTTGGACCGACGGCGCCGGCAATCTCTGGCTCTTCGGAGGCGAAGGCTTCGATGGGGCACGATACAGCGGGAGCCTCAACGACTTATGGGAATTCAATACCTCCACGACCGAATGGACCTGGACCGGCGGAAGCAGCACGATACTCCCCGGTTCTGGTGGCCGGCCCGGAGTGTATGGTGTGCTTGGTATGCCGGCAAAAGCGAATGTTCCAGGCGGTCGAGCGGGCGCGCTCAGTTGGATCGACGGGAACGGCAACTTCTGGATGTTCGGGGGACAAGGCTACGATTCTGGTATCAATGATCCTAATAATGCCGGCTATCTCAACGATCTTTGGGAATTCAATCCTTCCACGACCGAATGGACCTGGATGGGTGGAAGCAGCATGCTGCCCTGCAACGATGGGTGCGGCCAGCACGGAGTGTACGGCACACTGGGCGATGCCGCTGCCGGAAACATGCCAGGGGGCCGAGCGAACGGCGCCCATTGGACCGATAGCAACGGTAATCTCTGGCTCTTCGGAGGGAACGGCTACGCCTCAACTGGTACGACCGGCCTGCTCAATGACTTGTGGCGCTTCAAACCCTCTTCTAACCAGTGGGTGTGGTTAGGCGGAAACGACACAGTGGACGTCTGCACGACCTCGTCTCAGTGCGCGTGGCCGGGAGTCTACGGTACATTGGGCGTTTCGGCAGCTGGGAATATTCCTGGAAGCAGACAGTCGGCGCAAAGCTGGACCGATCACGGCGGTAATTTCTGGCTCTTTGGGGGCGACGGCAGTGCAACCGGTCCCCTGGCTGACCTTAATGACCTTTGGAGTTATCAGCCGTCGCAATCGCCTTCCTCTCCTACAGGCGCGGCACCTGTCTTTTCGCCGGTGGGAGGCACCTACACGGCTACTCAATCGGTCACCATCACTGATGCGACACAAGGAGCCCTGATCTACTACACCACCGACGGCGTCACCGTCCCTACGATCGGCTCAACCCAATACACCGGCCCGGTCATGGTATCCGCTAACGAAACCATTCAAGCGATTGCCGTAGCGACGAACTATCTGAACAGCCCTGTTGCTTCAGCGGTCTACAGCATTCAGCTGCCTGCACCGGATTTTTCCGTCGCGGCCTCGCCCATGTCCCTCACGGTTACTGGAGGGCATAGCGTAACCACTAGTGTTTCTATCACACCGCTGAACGGGTTCACCTCGGCGATATCCTTCGGCTGCTCTGGGCTGCCGGCCGGCGCTTCGTGCAGCTTTGCTCCGCCGACCGTGACGCCTGCAGGGAGTGATGCCTCTACCGTGATGCTGACCGTGACTACGTCCTCCACCTCCACAGCCGTCCGGGGCATCTTCGTCCCCTTGCTTCCTGGCTCGGCGGCGGCGTTGACATTTTGCTACTTTGGCCTGAAGAAGCGGCGGCGAATCCTGATTCTGATCGCCTTAAGCGCGGCAGGTCTGAGCCTGCTCAACGGATGCAGCCGCGACGAGCTAGCATCGGCTCCTCAACCCGTCACTTCGACGATCATCGTGACCGCTACCTCAGGTGTGCTTCAGCACAGCACCACGTTTACACTTACAGTGAACTGAAGTCCGACACTGTTGTCCATTGAGCTGCGCACGACGGTGCGTGGCGGATAGAAAAACTCAGGAGCGCTGAGCTGTTCTCGTTTCACAGAAGCGTCGCCGGAAAAGTCCATGCGACCTCGAAAAAAAGTCATTAGCTCACAACCTCTTGGATGCTAAGAGGGCCAATCTGCAACGTTTTGGGCGGGGATGTTCTCCACTCTCCGGACGTCTTTTGTGGTCTTCTACCCCGGTGTCATCTGAGAACACAACGATGTCTGATCCATAGGTTGGAGCCCACTCAATGCGTTCAAGATAAACCTGACTATTGGAGTTAAGGTTAAGGCCACAGAGGGGTGGGGGCCGAACTATTCTCCGTAAGAACTTCACTGAGAGAAATGCCTCTGACCGTTCTTGTCGACCGTGAGGATCTGATCGCGATCACCCATGCTGGAGATGGCGATCCATTGGTCTTCGAAGCCGACATCAACGCGCTCGTCGCCGAATAGGTGTGGGTGCAGCTTATTTTGCCCGACCCGGTGCGCATTCGTCCCAATAAGTCTTGTGTTTACTTATCGCCAACGCCATGGATCTCGACCAGCGACAACACGGCAATGCGCGTTTCCAACCTTGAATCGGCGCGGTGTTCGGAGTTCTGGATGGACGTCGCCGATCCGGAAATTACTACAGTAAGCAGAGTTTCCCGTGGAGAATTCGATTGAATCCGGTGGCGGATTACCAGTGTACCGAAGCGGCTATCAGGACCGCATGCCATCGCACTGGGTTGCGGATGTCGGTTGTATACAGCAATTTGGGGTAAGCCCGGCACGTCGATTACATATAAACGACGTGCCAGGTCGCATGAAGGCAAAGAAAACTCTTGCCAACTATAGATAATTCGATAACAGCATCAACCAACGGGCGAAGTGCCTCTCTTCAATCGGCAAAGGGAAATGCGCGCGCAGCGGGTCACCTTTGTAGCGCCCGGTTGTGAGCAAGATGGTGCACCAGAAATCTTTGAGGAGGGCCAGGTGGGCTTCCCAATTCCGCACCGTGTTGTTAAAAACCGGACCAATTTCCGAGTCCACGCGGACTTTTGCGTAGAACCGCTCCACGAGGTTGGAAATCTCCGTTTCGGTAATGGGCCTGTTGAGGTTCAAGGGACCACTTTCTCCGTTATTCGAGGATTGTCCGCAACGCCATCCACGGGTTCACGGCCGGTCCCACCAGCCCGGTGTTTGTTCAACCGTGATCCAAGCCCTCCCCACAACACGAAGGCGTTACCAATCGCGAACTTGTTGTCAGGGCGTTTCAGCCCATCCCAGCCGTCAACCATAGAATATCGCATCACGATGCATATCGCAATTTTCTCCGGAGACGAATCGGGGTTGTCAGCAGTATCGGTGCGCAGCAAAACCGGCGGCGGCAGAGCCAGTTTCCTGCATTGACGAACAGAAGAGAAATTGTTCAGGAACGCCGTCGAACAATCGACCGCGGTATTCGCGATCCCTGGTGACCACCGGCGTCTTCACCCATGCGGTGAAGAGGTAAGCCTCGTCTATCGTATTACGATATACTGTCAAAGGTAAAAGACCGGGACGTTTCTCGCGTTTGCGCTGGTTTGGTCAGCGCCCTCGGGAAGCCTGCGCCCTGGAACGGGAAAAAGCCGACGCAATCTGCTGCACCGCCTGTTTGCCAGGAAACTAACCCTTCGAGGATGAGGCGTCTCTGGAAGAAGGTACGCCGGGAATGGATCCACTGATGGCTAAAGCTCGAAGCCAAAGACAAAGAACACACAAATGGGTGCTGCAACACCCCTTGTTACGCAAATACTTACCCCTGGTTCACGAAGACCTGACGGCGGTCTATGCGCGCGATCTCCGGAAGTGGCTGCTGATTGCGCCTATTGTCGGCGTGACGGCCGGCTTGTTGATTACCGGGATCGTGGTGATCCTTCTGCATAGATTGTGGCCGGCGGTGCTCGCCTACTACTTGCATCATCACTGGGCTATCCTTCCCTTCCTCATTTTGAGCTTTGCGATTACCGGGCTGATCATGCAGTTCTTCACCCCCAACCCGGACGAACATTCCACTGAAGAAGTGATTCACTCGTATCACGAGAACCAGGGCGATATTCATATGCGTCCGTTCGTTCCGAAGTTGCTCGCCGCTATTACAACCGTCGGGTTTGGGGGAAGCGCAGCGCTGGAAGGGCCGAGTATCTATGGGGGAGCGGCAATCGGCTCCTGGCTCTGGACCAAACTTCGCCTGGATGCGCGCGATCGCCGGATCCTGCTAATTTGCGGCGCAGCAGCGGGTATGTCCGCGGTGTTCCGCGCACCCATTACGGGTATCGTGTTCGCGCTGGAGATGCCTTACCGGGACGATCTGGCACATGAAGCTTTGCTACCGTCGCTGATCGCATCGGTCGTATCCTACATGACCCTGGCCGCATTTCTGGGTTCCGAACCGCTGTTTAACTTTGCGGGGCCGTCGACATTCACGCGCACCGACCTCTACTGGAGCGCTCTCCTGGGATTGATCATCGGGCTGGTGGCCATGGCCTTCGTCGTCACCTTCCGGCGCGTGCGCAATTTCTTTGTAAAGTGGTCCCGGCCGCATTGGATCAAGCTGGCCATGGGAGGAGCCCTGACAGGCCTCTGCGGAACCCTGTTTCTGTATTGTTATCAGGGCTCGCTGGTCCCTATCGGGCCCAACTACGAGGCCGTGGGCGAGATTCTCGGCCGGTATCATCCCACTTCAGAGCTTCTCGCCTTCGGAGTGCTCAAACTGGTTGCCACCATCGCGACACTCGGATGCGGCGGGGTAAGCGCCATGTTCGTTCCGCTGTTTCTCACCGGAGGAGTTTTCGGCACTGCGTTCGCGCAATCCGTGGTACATAGCCCGGTGCTGGGGCTCTACGCCGCGGTGGGCATGGCATCCTTTATCGCTGCGGGTTACAAGACGCCATTGGCCGCGGTGGTTTTTGTCGCCGAAGCGACAGGCGGCCATGCCTTCATCATCCCGGCGTTAATCGGGTCTGCAGTGGCATATGCGGTTTCCGGCGATGCCTCGGCTTCCGGCGACCAGCGCCTGCACGAAGGTATTAAAGTCCAGGAGTTGCGCGACGTTCCGGTGAGCGAAGTAATGCAGCAACAGGTAGTTTCCGTACCGGCGAACCAAACGCTGCGTGAATTTGCCGAGACCTTCTCGTCGCACTATGGCTATGAAGCCTTCCCTGTATTGGAGGGCAGGCAACTACTGGGAACCATCGCTCTACGGTCGGTCATACAAGTGCCTCCGGAAAAATGGGAAACAACGAAAGTTCGCGATCTGACCGACCGCAGAGCCTCAAAGGTTGCCGCCGACTGCGACCTGATGGAGGCGCTTCGTTTGCTCGCCAGTGAAGTGGAACGGCCCATGCTGCTGGTCGTTTCCAAGGAAGGACACATGCAAGGCTTGGTTACCAAGGCAGATATCTTGAAATCGTTGAAGTTGCGCAGAGACGAAGCTCTCAATCCAAGCCGCGAGGCGGAGCCGGCCTCCTTCCAATTGGCCGATTGAAACGAGGCAACAGCAAGAGCATAGAGAGGAGGACACTATGGCTGACTTCCCGATTCCGGAGGCTGCGGTCGTCCCTGAAGCGCAGTCCAGTAAGAAGGGACAATTCGGAGTGGCGCTCGAGCCGGAGGTGGTTAAAATATGCGGCTATGCCCTCCTGGTGGGTTTGGTTGGCGGTCTGGTCGCGCAGGCTTTGCTCGAGCTCATCTACTTCTTCACCAACATCTTCTTCTACGGCAAGTTCTCCTTCCAGGTCACGAGTCCTGCCTATAACCATCTGGGCCTGTGGGTGATACTGATCCCGCCCATTGGTGGACTGTTGGTGGGCGTCATGATTCATTTCTGGGAACCCACCTTGAAGGGCCATGGAATTCCCGAGGCGATGGAGGCCGTGCTGTTCGGCCACAGCCGCATGCGGATTCGCGTGGCCATCCTCAAGCCTCTGGCCACAGCGTTCGCCATAGGAACCGGAGGACCGTTCGGCGCCGAAGGTCCGATCATCCAGACTGGCGCAGCCGTGGGCTCTTTGTTCGGGCAGGCACTGGGGCTCAGCCCGTATTACCGGCGTGTCTTGCTCGCGTCTGGCGCAGCGGCCGGCATGGCCGCAACGTTTACTGCACCGCTCGCAGGAATCCTGGTGGCAGTCGAACTGCTCTTGTTTGAGCTTCGTGCCCGATCGTTCATTCCCGTGGCCCTTGCGTCCGCTGTGGCAACCGGAGTGCGCATTCATTTTGCAGGATGGGCTCCCTTGTTTCCCACCCCGGCCTTCAAGATTACCGGCATGAACGAGTTGTGGTTGTTCGGCCTTATGGGAATACTGACCGGACTGACCGGGATCGCCATGATCCGTATCCTGTCCTGGTTGGAGGACTTTTTCGATGACCTGCCCATCAAGCATGCCGTCATTTGGTCTCCGGCGATGGGCGCGTTGATCCTGGGCGTGATCGGGTACTTTTGCCCCCAGGTTTTCGGCACCAGCTATGACACTATTCGCGACATGCTCAACAACCGCCTTGCCACCGGCAATCTTTTGGGCATTTCCGTGGCCAAGTTCTCGGCGTTGGTTCTCTCTCTGGGCTCAGGGACGACCGGCGGTGTTTTCGCTCCGTCGCTGGTTGTGGGCGGAGGCCTGGGCGCGACCTTCGCGATTGGTTGCCAGCACATCTTCCCCCACCTGGTCAGCAATCCGGCATTCTATGCGCTGGTGGCAATGGCGGCGGTATTTGGCGGCATAGCCCGCGCGCCCTTTACCAGCATTGTTTTCCTGTTTGAGCTGAGTCACAATCCCAATGCCTTGCTACCCCTCATCGTGTGCGTGATGGTGTCCGACGGATTCGTGCGCCTTTTCAGCCGTGACTCGATCATGACGGTCAAGCTTATGAAGCGAGGCCTCATCGTGCTCCAGGATTATTCCGTGCCGGTTCTCATGCGGGCGCGGGTCGACCAGGTAATGCATAAGCAATTCAACCAGGTCCAGGCTGAGGACGAGCTCCGAACGGTACTGGAGACATTTGTGCCCGGAGAAGTAGGGCTCATTCCGGTGATCGAAGACAAAGGAACCCTGGTCGGCATCGTTGAGCCCCACGATCTGTTAAGGACGGAACCTCCGGATCATCACTTCAAGATGCGTGAGCTCGCCCGCCAGGACTTTGTGCTTGCCTATCCGGGGGAATCCGTGGACCAGGTGCACCGGGAGATGATGCTGAAGGATACGGAGAATGTAGTGGTGGTAGAGCCAAACAACGCAAAAACACCAATCGGCATTGCTCGCGCGAATGACATCCTGCAGTTGCGCCGTTGGCTTATGGAGGAAGAAACTCGCGAGCTGCAAACGAAAAGCTAAATGATGAGCAGCGAACGGCCGAGCGGGTCTGGAATCACGCCTTGCTCAGCAGGTCTGCGAGTGAAACAAAGACAGTTGTGATTTCACCTGCCGGCTGCTCGATTTGCCGCTGCGCTGTTAGCAACCCGTGTATTGCGCCTGGCCGGGCCGCAGATCAGCGACAATACCTGGATCAGCCGGGGAGCCAATTCATCCAGTTCGCGGGCATGGTCTTCTGAAAGGGCGCGCAGTATCCGGTAGCCCTTATCGGTCACTTTCAGCTGGATGCGCCGGCGATCGTTCCTATCCGGAATGCGATCGACCAATCCCGCCTCCTCGCAGCGCTTGCTTAGCTCGACCACGGTGTGGTGCCGCAGTCCTAAACGTTCCGCAGCATAAGTCACGGTTGTCTCCACGCCCTCAGAAGCGCCGGCTATTTGCAACAGCAGCTGATGCTGCTGTGGCTGGAGACCGGCGCCCTCCGCGCACTTTTCGCTGAAATGCAGGAAGCGCCGTAGCTGATAGCGAAACTCCGCCAGGTTTCGTACTCTCAGCCGATCCTCAAACTGCAGGTTTTTTACCATGCCCTATTATCGCATTACGATAGATAGGCCATGCGCTTGATTCGCGGTGGATCCAGGTCCTTAGACCTCCGCGCGGAATGTCGTCCCCAGTTCCTGCCTCTGCCAGGCGGAGTAATGCCGGAACTGAAACCCATCTCGGGCATAGCACCTCCCTCGACCTGGGATGCAAACAGCGAAACAACTCCCGCCTTCGCTCCCAACATTTTGGACTAAAGAGCGCTTCCCGGAAGCTATCTGGCGCGAGCATACTTCGCGCTCCGTGAATTGCTGGCGGTGGAGTAATGCCGGCGTTGCAACGATGATTCGAGCGGCGCACCGTCATCCGGTGCAGACAGTGCGCCGCAAGGTTCAGGCTTGCGTATAGTCCATGCCGTCCAGGTCGGCGATCAGCCCCGGCCCCGTTGGCTTCCAATTCAACTTTTGTTGTGTAATCGCGCTGGAGGACGGCATATCATGCCCAGCGAAACGGGCCAACCAGCCAAAGTGTGCCTCAGCCTCTTCAGGTTTGATGCTGACCACCGGCACCTTGAGCCCCCGGCCCAGCACCTCGGCAATGGCTTTCATCGTCACACCCTCCTCGTCGACCGCATGATAAATCGCTCCCGGCTCCGCCTTCTCGAACGCCAGCCGGTATAGTCTCGCCACATCGGACACATGCGCGGCAGGCCATCGATTGCTGCCATCGCCGATGTACGCCGACACACGCTTCTGGCGCGCGACAGCATGGACGTAGGGGACCAATCCCTGCTTACGCGTGTCGTGGACCTGGGGCAGCCGCACCACGGTGGTGTTGACGCCCCGTGCCCTCAATTGCCTGACGACCTCTTCGGAAGCTGCACGCGGGTTCCACGAAGCGGTGGGCCCATCCTCCGTCGATGGCTTGCCGTCCGCATTGTTGGCGATCGCCGTACCCGAGGTCATCAGGAAAGGCCGGTTTGAGCCCAGCAGCACCTCTCCCATTGCCTCGATTGCCTTGCGATCGTCCTCACAGTTCTTCTGGAATTGCGAGAAGTCGTGATTGAAGGCAAGGTGAATGACCCCGTCCGATTTAGAGGCGCCGTCGCGGAGGCTTTCGAGGTCCTCGATGTTGCCATACTGCACCTCGACTCCAGCGGCTCGCAGCTTATCGGCGCCGGCCTCCGACCGCGTCAATCCCAAGACCTGATACCCCGCTTGAAGTAATTGCGGGATAAGTGCTGAACCAATGAATCCCGGCGCCCCCGTCAAAAAGATACGCATGATGATGTCTCCTTTAAGTTCCACGGATACGCGGGGAATCCGCGCTTCCGATCACTAGATGGATCTCAGTACAGGGACGATCCATACCGAAAGTCCGAATCATCGGTCAAATCGTCCTGCTAACTTGGAACCGGCGCGGAGCATTCTATTCAGTCCGGGGCGACTTCCCGCCAAAGCTTGTTGCTCTATGGCCAGACGAAGTTCAAAGCAGCGATTCAGAAGCGCCGCTTTTCCTTATCCGCCGGATTACGATCAGAGGAGGATTCCGCGGAAGCCACCTTGCCGTCATTGGCCGGCGTCGACCAGCCATACAGGTCGGGCATCCGATTGCTGAGCGCCGCGTCACAGAGAGCGCGCGCGGTGGCTCGAAGGGCGGCGGAATCCGCCCGCAGCTGCCGCGACAAACTGCGAATCCTGTGTGCTTCTTCGATAGTGCTGCGAAGAGCTTCTACCCAGATCTCAGGCCGCGTGTAGGCAAAAATGACGAGCTCAAAAAGCTCCTGGTCGAAATCGACAAATGGATTCGCAAAGAGGGCAAACGGCGCTGCGGTCAGGGACCGTGCCGTAGAAACCAGCGACGGAGACGGCGCGGACAATGCGTTGTGAAAGGTTACAACGGAGAAAGGTATTTTGCGGGCAAAGGCATCACGAATGCCGCCGGCTGAGCAATCAGAACGGAGTACGGCGAAGCCACTTTTTTTCATCACCGGAATGCGGTGACAAATGTCGTCTCCCACGTGGAGGATGGTTGCGGCGGCTATCATAGGCCCCTCCTGACGTTGCCTAATATTATGACGCACTGCAACACAGATCGTGACTCACGGTACCGAAGGTAATCTTCACCGGTTGATCAGGCCCGGAGGGCCTGCCTCAACCCAACAAGATACAACCGCTGTCTCCTCCGCGCGGGCGCAGAGTGATTTTTGACAGACCATGTCAGAGGGACGGCACAATCAAGCGCTTCTACTCGTAACGCAAAGCGACGAGTGGATCCATGCCGGCCGCCCGGCGTCCAGGAATGGACGCAGACAGAATTGCCGCGGAGACTAGAACCTCCTCCTCCTGAATGTCAGGAGGAGAAGCCTGCCTTGAATCCTGATGGGCCTTCGATCGGCCGAGGGATGAAAATCCGTTCGAATCGAGCAGTCGCTCAATTTGCCAAGCTATCCTCAAACTCTCGTCGGATAACAGATGCAGAAGTCCCAGCATTATTGTGCTGACTCCTCGCAAGTTACCACTGAGTGGCAATGAGCTGCCATCTGCAAGCAAACCAGGCAGATCGCCTCGCATCCCATGCTGTGAAAATGAGAGGAGACTGCATGAAGAAAATCTACAGAGCTCTCGCTGTTACCACCCTAAGCGCCAGCCTTTTAGGTCCTATCTCGTTTGCGCAGGACCATCACGACGATCATCATGACCAATACGTCCGGCACGATGAATGGAAGAAGGGTTACCACATGAAGCCGGAAGACTGGCATCGTGCTCGCCCGATTGACTACCGTCAATATCATTTAAACCCGCCGCCGCGTGGCTATGAGTGGCGCTCGGTGGACGGCAATTACGTGCTCGCAGCTGTTGCTACAGGAGTGATTGCCTCCGCAGTCGTTGCCTCGACAGTTCACTAGAGTCTCAACAACGCTTAGAGACTTTTTCATTGATAACTGAAAAATGACGGCCGGCGTGAACTGAGATTCAGGAGGCGCCGGCCTGCCCAAAGCTGCTCCGCCGAAAATCATCTGCGAAATCAAACTGGCTACTTCTTCGGCTCGGGAAACGCCGCTTCCAAATGCTGACATTCCGGGCATTGGTAACGAACCCTGTGCACATCCGTGAGCGGTTCGCCTTCGGGCAGCAGTTGAGGCGCTGCGCCGATCTGGTTTGGCTCCTCAAACTCGAGCATTTCGACTTTACATCGCGGGCAGGTCTTCATCTTGCATCCACGCTCCTTCTACATTCAGACCCGCTTTCCGTCCTGCAAGGATGCCTCATGTAATGCGGTAAAGAAATACTCCGGTAACTCGGGGTGCAAACTTTTCGGAAACGACGGCCAAACCCCGCGACTAAGCCGGCATCCAATTTCGCTTGTGGAGGGATCTATGAACAAACTGGAAATTGAAGGCGCAACAGACAAGGCAACCGGGAAGCTGAAAGAAGTCGCGGGCAAAGTGACCCATAGCCCTTCAACAGTCGCCCAGGGTCAGGCAGAGCAGGTAAAAGGCGAAGTGAAAAAACAGGCTGGAAAGGTCCAGGATCAGCTTAAGGACGAATATCGTTCCTCCGAGCGGATATAGCGAATAGAATCGCAGGGTAATCGAAGGGGTCAGCCTCGCCTGACCCCTTTCTTCTTTTGAATCTTTCATCTCCAGGGACCTCTGCAGTAGCGTAATGGAGCGGTCGTACCCTCTCATCAGCAAATGGGCTTATTTTCAGAAGAGGGACATCCAGAATGCCGGTCACAACTGAGATAAAGAAAATGAATCGCCACGAAGATTCACTCGACAAACCATTCGTCCTGGTCTTCGACGTCAACGAGACTCTCATCGATATCGAGTCCCTTGCGCCTTTGTTCCAAAAACTTTTCGGTGATGGCAAGGTCTTGCGGGATTGGTTCAATCAGCTGATCCTGTACTCCAATACGGTGACCTTGTCTGGCCTCTACACAAATTTCTTCTCCCTCGGGCAAGGGGTTCTGGAAATGCTCGGCAAAATCCATGGTGTTCCGGTAAAGCCACCTGACGTCGAAGAGCTTAGAATAAGCATGCTTACAATGAAACCCCATCCCGACTCTGCGCCGGGTCTGGCAATGCTCAAAAATGCCGGATTCCGAATGGTCACATGCACCAACTCTCCGCCGAACCCAAGCGGAAACAGTCCCCTCGAACACGCGGGGCTGGCACACTTTTTTGAGCATCAGTTCAGTGTGGACCACGTACGAGCCTTCAAGCCATCGAGGGACGTCTATCACATGGTTGCTCAACAGTTGGCAGTTCCACCCGCTGCCTGCTGCATGGTCGCCGCGCACGTGTGGGACACCATCGGAGCCCAGGGCGCGGGATTCGCAGCAGCTCTCGTGGCCCGGCCGGGCAATGCCCCACTGACGATCAAGGACTTGCCACAGCCACAGGTGGTCGCCCCCGATCTGCCGGCAGTAGCCACCAAACTCATCAAGATGTGGAGATCTTAGAATCCTCATTCCGGCCTAACCTGCTGCGGCATTGTTGAGCGATGAATGAACGAGCCCAGGCCCGTAGGGCCACTGCTTTGAATCCCCCTCGACGACCTAGCCTTTGTCCATCCCGACCGCAGGAAGCATGGGCCTTTGGCCGAGCGAAGGGGATCTCCGGCAGCATTGCGGAAACCAAGGCCGCGCAGCGGAAACGTGAAACCTTAATCTGGTCCCGCATCCTCTGAAGGGAAGGCATAGCATAGGTTCGAAAGGGATAAACGTTCCATGGTCAGCGCAGCGGAACTACGCCACATCGCCGCATTCTCGGACTTGCCGGACAACCAGATTGACTGGTTTCTCAGCCACGCGGAAGAAATCTCTATCCAGGCTGGAGACAACTTCGTGCGCCAGGGTGATCCGCCTGATTGGATGTTTGTCTTCCTGGAAGGAGCCTTTCAATGGCGCGGCGAGTTTGGTGGCGACATCGTTGTCCTTCCGGCAAACGCCGGGGAGATTAGTGGCGTCTATCCCTTTTCCAGAATGAAGAAGTTCACCGTCGGCGGTCGAGCCCTCACCGACGGCCGCTTGCTGAGATTCCCCGTTTCGCTCTTTCCCGACCTGGTGCAGAAGATGCCGGAATTAACCACCAGCCTCGTGGCCATGATGTCGGACCGGGTGCGGGAAGGCACGCGCATCGAGCAACAGCGCGATCGCTTGGTCTCGCTGGGCAAGCTGGCGGGAGGGTTGGCCCACGAGCTCAACAATCCAGCCGCAGCGGCAACCCGCGCGGCCGGCCAGTTGGAGGAAATCCTGGCGAAACTCAGGGATGCGAGCTTTGCGCTGGGGCGGCGAAATCCCAGCGATGCGCAGCAATCGGAAATCGAGCGGATGGAGTCAGCCTTGATGCAAACCGGCTTTTCTCCGCTTGATTCCCTCTCGCTTTCCGACATGGAAGATCGGCTGCACGCGGTGTTGAGCCCGCATGCTCAGGACGACACCTGGCAGTTGGCTGCGACCCTGGCCAGATGCAACCTGCAGCCCGAGGCATTGGAATCCCTGTTGGCAAAGCTCGCTCCGGCTACGGCGCGGGCTGCAGTAACACGCATCGCGGCCTCGGCAGAATCGGCAGTTCTGTTGAGCGTCATCAGAAATAGCACTTCGCGCATTTCTGAATTGGTGAAGACCATCAAGGAGTACACCTATCTGGACCAGGCGCCGGTGCAGAACGTGGACATCGTACGCAGCCTGGAAAACACATTGATAATGCTGAACCACGAATTGAGAAACGGAATCAGTGTGCGGCGCGAGTATGAGCCGGTGCCTCTACTGGTGGACTCGTTCGGGAGCGAGCTCAACCAGGTGTGGACCAATCTCATTCAGAACGCCGTGGACGCTATGGCCGGTAAGGGTGAATTACGCGTCAGAACCTCCCGCGAGGACCACCATGTTGTCGTAGAGATTGGCGACAACGGCCCAGGAATTAAACCGGAAGTCAGATCACATATCTTTGAACCTTTCTTCACCACAAAGGGCGTGGGAGAAGGAACAGGCCTCGGCCTGGACACCGTGCAGCGCATCGTGAAAAAACACAAAGGCGATATTCACGTGAGCTCCATTCCGGGAGACACCCGCTTCCAGGTCTGGCTGCCGCTGGCCGAATCCGTGAGCTAATGCAAACCCCGCCACAAAAGCCGTGTTGTTGGACCTGTACCGGTGCGCCGTGGAGTAATCCGCAGTTTCTCTCCCACCCTCGGGCCTTCGTCGGCCAAAAGCAGGCCACGACCCTCCGACGCTGTCGGACATCCGTCACAATTTCGTCAGGCGCGCGGGCTTGGATCCGTTCTCGCTTTCTTATTGGACTGCCGAAACCATCAGGACTTAGCCGGACGGTATGCCTAAACAGAAGAGAAACCAAGATTGGCATCTCGCATGCAAGTACTCACCTGACTCGCGTAAACGACACAGCACAAATTCAGCGATAACAAAGAGGAGGAAGTATGAGCCCGGTCGTTGCAGGAAAAGGAACCAACCCGGAGATGCAGTACCCGGCTACCGACCTCTCAAGGGCAGCCAGAAGCCCGCTAACCAGGCTGGCCGCCTGGGTTCATGATCGCAACCTGGCCTTCCTGGTCAGCAGTATCGCCATGATCGTAATGCTGCTTTGGGCCGGGTCATATAAGCTGACGGCGCCAGGAGCCGAGGGTATCGTTCCCCTGGTTTCGAACAGCCCGCTGATCTCGTGGCACTTCAAACTATTCGGCCCTTACATAGGGTCCGACATCATCGGATGCACCGAGTTCACGGCCGCGATCTTGTACATCGTGGGTTATTTCAAACCAAAAGCGGGCATTCTCGCCGGAATCATCACCACGGGAATGTTCTTCACGACCGGCACGATGGTGTTCACAACCCCGGGCGCAATTATTGCCGTTCACGGAATCCACTACATGAGATACATGAGCTTCCTGGGCCTGTTCCTGTTCAAGGATTTCGTTGCCCTTGGGGTCTCTTTCTATCTCATCAGCTACTTCGGGAAACAAGCAATACTTGAAGAGATGAAGACGAGATAAGGTCGTAATCGATCTTCCTTAGGCTCACGCGCCTTCCACAATCCGGAAGTCTCGCTCTGCGCCGGAGCCGAGCGCCTGGAGTGCTTTCTTGTACGCGTCAGTCGTATAGGCCGCAAGCGCGAGATCGTAGCTATCGAATTCGACGACGATGACGCGCTGTTGCAATCCGGCTTCATGGATCTGCAACTGGCTTTTAGACGATGTCAAAAGGCGCCCGCCGGCGGCACGCAGCGCAGGCCCAGCCAGGGCGCCATATGCTGTTACGGCCGCCTCGTCGGAAATCGATCGATAGGCAACAACCCAGTAACCCTTTTTCATAGCCTCTCTCTTTCTTGCTTTAGGCACGTTCCACAGTTGGCATGTTCCGCTGCGACTATTGCGCGGTAATGTCAAAGCTTACAGCGCCGGGCGAGCTGTTGACGACTTCGTAGGCCGGAAGACGAAAATCCTCGATGGAGAAGTCGTATTGCGTTCTTCCTTTGAAGTTGTACCGGGTAAAGCTTATTGGCGTCCCCGGGCAAAGGCGCCTCGGCTCGAACTTGCCCCCTTCCTGCTTTGAAGAATTTGAGAACGAGAGCGGTTCGCTCCAGACAGAACTGATTCCGAAATCTGCCGGGGAATCGTCCAGGTTTCCCACCCATGCACCGCCCGGGACGGCTGCCTCAGGCCCCGAGCATGGACCATCGGCCCACTGCACGCCGACATATGTCAATTTCGGCTGGCGCAGCGGGAACCTGCAGGCGATGCCCGAGAACTGACGGCCGAACCAATCCAGTTGCGGTGAACAGATGCCGAAGTTGAAAACGGAAAAGGCTCGGGCCGGAAGAGAGAGCGTCGTCGCACTCGCGGCTTTCACCTCGGTAAAGGCGATTGTGAAATTGAGTTGGACTGGCCGCGATCGGGCGCGGTCGTAAAAGGCGCGGTCTACAGAAACACGCAGGTACGATTCGCTGTCGCCGGGAAGATAGTTCTGATTGCCAACGGGTTGCCACGAAGAGGTCCAGTGAGAACCGTCGGCAGCACGGACGATCACTTTCGTATTGTTTGCCAGAAGCGCATATCCCTCGGCCACGCCGGATTCCTCCAGCGGGATCGTCAGCTCGACCTGCCGGGACCGGTCCACGTATGCCTGCGGAGGATTCGGACTATCCCGGAAAAGCGAAAGACGAATCGGCGCTTGCTCATGATCACCCGGACGAGGATAATCGCGATCCACAGGAGAAGCGCCGGAAGTCGCCAGGCTGCTGATAACCATCAAAGCCGGTAGCGCCATCAGCAGCAGGCGGGATATCCGGGTTTTGCGCCTGGCATATTGCAGTGTCACCGCCCCCCCGCAAAAGAAAAGGATGAGTGGAATCGAAAGGCCGTTGAAAGGGAGCGAAACATTGTCCGCATAGAAGAGCAGGCCGATAGCGACGTATCCCACCAGCGTTATAAGCAGGGTGAGCAGAATCAGCGTCATTTTTGGGAAGCTGCTGGTCACGGCCGCGATCGCTGCCAGCGGTAAGACCAGGATTGCCGAGATAAGGAACAGGTTGAAGAACAAGCCTGGGAGGTGAGAGGCAGGATCAAATCCCGCCCGGACAAGTAACAGACACTGCGCCGTAAAGATGGGAGCATAGAGAAACACCGCCAGGAACAGCAGCTTTGCTCCTAGCAAGCTCTTCCACTCATAGGGCCGCGTTACCCAGAACTGCCGATCCCCGACGAGCGTTTCCGCATGAATGACCCGGGCGATGAGCAGCCACCAAGTCAATGGAATGAGCAGTGGCACCAATCCCGTAAGGAAGCGCTCTTGTAACAGGGCCGGGAAGATACCTCTTCCGGCGACAGCATAGAGACCGTTCTGCGAAAGCCAGCGGATGGGATCCGTCCAAACAAAGACCGCAACCAATGCTATAGAGACAACAATCTCCGGCCAGAAATGCCGCGTGTCTTTGGCAAAGATGTGCAGAGTCTGCCTCATGCTTTGGCCTCCTCCGGAACCGGTTCGTTTTGTCTACTTTCTGTCCGGGCGATGGCGAGAAAGATCGATCGCAAGGGCATGGGTTCCACGGAAATATCTGTAGCCGTAGGAAAGAATGATCGCAGCCTTTCTATCGTGTCCTGGCCATGAAAATCGCTATCGATGAAGCGGTTCACAACATCCCCCGCCTCCATCCGTAACCAGGTTTGCGGAATTTCCCGTGGCAGCGGGGCCGGGGTTCTCAAAGTGATGGTCACT
>Ga0335073_10002780_pt1 | contig 24037 bp, 18 predicted proteins | sample Lox_Sample_22_FD_207093 | JGI IMG/M metagenome (GOLD analysis project Ga0335073, IMG submission 207093) | Soil microbial communities from Loxahatchee National Wildlife Refuge, Florida, United States - Lox_Sample_2.2 | ecosystem: Environmental > Terrestrial > Soil > Wetlands | place: USA... | reverse complement strand
TAGAACGGAATCACCCCACAAGCAAAGCCCGCCACCGGTCGTTGCCTTCCATCCGCCATCGACGCCCACGGGTATTTCGGATATTCTTGAATGCATTGTGAACCAAGGAGGAATTATGCGCCTGACGATCGCGATCCTGGCTTCGGCAGCCCTTTGTGTGGCGGCCGAGCCTCTTCTTCTGCAAAAGCCAACGCTGAGCAAAACTCAAATCGTCTTCGTGTATGCGGGCGATCTTTGGAGCGTGTCACGAGACGGCGGCGACGCAGTGAGGATCACGAGCGGCGCCGGGAGCGAAACCGATCCGGCATTCTCGCCGGACGGAACTCTGATCGCATTCACCGGCGAGTATGACGGCAACGTGGACGTGTTCGTGGTCCCGGCCACTGGCGGTGTGCCAAAACGATTGACCTGGCACCCGGCCCCGGATCGCGTGCTGGGCTGGATGCCGGACGGGAAGCGCATCATCTTTACATCGACGCGGACCGCCTCTTCCCGGTACGCGGAAATGTTCACCGTGCCGGCCGATGGCGGCGTGGAGGAGAAGCTGCCGCTACCCTCGGGAACGGCAGCCTCCATGTCGGCGGACGCAGAGTGGATCGCCTACGAGCCGATCGCACGTGCGTTCGGGATGTGGAAGAAGTATCGCGGCGGGCAGACCTCGCGTATCTGGCTGGCACGCCTTTCCGACAGCAGCGTCACGCCGCTACCGCGAACCAATTCCAACGACTTCAACCCGATGTTTGCCGGCGACCGGGTGTACTTTCTCTCCGACCGCAACGGCCCGGCGACGCTTTTCTCTTACGACATCAAGAGCAAGGCGGTGAAAGAGGTGGTTCCGAACCAGGGGCTCGATCTGAAGTCGGCCTCGCTCGGGCCGGACGCGATTGTGTACGAGCAGTTCGGCGGCATTTCGCTCTACGACCTGAAGACCGGGAAGATCAGGCCGGTTCCCATTCGGGTGCGGGGCGATTTCACGGAGATGCGGCCGAAATTCGTCAATGTGGGGCGAACGCTCGGCTCGGCGGAGATCTCGCCGAATGGCGCCCGCGCGGTGTTCGCCGCGCGCGGGGAAGTAATCACGGTGCCGGCCGAGAAGGGCGATGCCCGCGATATTACTAACTCCCCGGGCGTGATGGAACGCGATCCGCAATGGTCGCCCGACGGGCGATATATCGCTTACCTTTCCGACGAATCGGGAGAATACGCCCTACATCTGCATCCGCAGGGTATCGAGGCCGAAGTGAAGAAGATCCCGCTGAAGCCTGGGTTCTATCAGGCTCTCAGGTTTTCGCCGGATAGCAGGAAGGTGGCGCTGGTAGACAGCTTTCAGAGGCTGTGGTACGTGGATCTGGAGACTGGCAAGCAGGTGGAAGTGGCGCAGGACACCTATCAGATGCGTGCCGGAAATATTGACGGCGCGTGGTCGCCAGACAGCAAATGGCTGGCTTATTCCAAGGTGCTGCCGAACGAGCTGAGCGCAATTCATTTGTATTCGCTAGAGGACGGAAAGTCCACGCAGGTGACTGACGGCATGAGCGACGCCACAAACCCGTTGTTCGATAAAGACGGCAAGTATCTCTTTTTCACCGCCAGCACGAATTCCGGAGAGAGCCTGGGGTTGGACATTCACGCGGTGGAGGCTACCGCGACCAGTTCGATTTACCTCGCCGTGCTGGATAAAACACAGCCCTCGCCGTTTGCGCCCGAAAGCGACGAGGAAAAGGTCGGCGGCAAGAAAGGCGACGACGAGCCATCCGGTGCCGCGAAACCGAAATCGGGCGCGGCGGAGGTGACCGACGTCAAAGTAGATTTGGAGGGCATCGATCAGCGGATTTTGGCGCTACCGATGCCGCCACGCCGGTACACCGGCCTCCAGGCGGGAAAGGCGGGGACGTTACTGGCGTTGGAAACGCCGCCCCCCGGCGAGACTTCCGGCGGCGGGCAGACGGTACACCGCTTCGAGTTCAAGAGCCGCAAGAGCGACGTGGCGCTGAGCGGCGTGAGCAATTTTCATATGTCGTTTGGCGGCGAGAAGGCGCTCTACAAGCAGGGCGACAATTGGATCATTGCGGCGCTACGTCCGCCTTCCAGCGGCGCGGGTGGAGGTTCGCCGGCCGGGACGGGCGGCAATCAGGGCGCTCTGAAGACCAGCGGAATCGAAGTACAGGTGGACCCGGTTCAGGAATGGCGGCAGATGTACCGCGAAGCCTGGCGCATCGAGCGCGATTGGTTCTACGATCGCAACATCCATGGCCTCGATCTCAAGGCCGCGGAGAAAAAGTACGAACCGTATCTCGATGGCATCGCCTCGCGAAACGATTTGACCTATCTGTTCCAGGAAATGCTAGGCAACATGGTAGTGAGCCACATGGGCACGGGCGGCGGAGACACACCGGAAGTGAAGCACGTGCAGACCGGACTGCTGGGCTGCGATTACGAAGTAGCCAACGGCCGGTACCGCTTTGCGAGCGTGTACCGCGGAGAAAACTGGAATCCGCAACTCCTGGCGCCTCTCACCCAGCCGGGCGTGAACGTGAGGGCCGGCGAGTATCTGCTGGAAGTAAACGGGCGCGACGTCCGCCCGCCCGCCAATGTGTACAGTTTCTTCGAAGGGATGGCGGGCAAATCCGTCGTGCTGAAGGTGGGCGCGGATGCCTCGGGCGCCGGCGCGCGCGAGGTGACCGTGGTGCCTGTTTCGGACGAAGGCAGGCTGCGCAACCTGGCCTGGATCGACGACAACCGGCGCGAGGTGGATCAGTTGAGCGGCGGGAAGGTGGCCTACATCTACATGCCCGATACCGCAAATGGCGGTCTTACGGCGTTCAACCGTTATTTTTACGCGCAGATCGGAAAAGAAGCTGCGATTGTGGATGAACGATTCAATGCCGGCGGCCTGCTGGCGACCGATATCGCCGAAATTCTGAACCGCAAACCGCTGAGTGCGGCGTCGGACCGGGTGGGCGAACCGTTGGTGCAGCCGCAGGGAATCTTCGGACCGAAGGTGATGCTCATCAATGAACGCGCAGGGTCCGGCGGCGACGCCATGCCGTGGTACTTCAAACGGGCGGGTGTCGGCAAATTGATTGGAACGCGTACCTGGGGCGGCCTGGTAGGCATGAATGGGGCTCCGCCGCTGATGGATGGCGGGTTCGTAGCGGCTCCCAGTTCCGGGATTTACAACCCGTTAACGGGCGAGTGGGAAGTGGAGAATACCGGCGTGCCGCCGGATATTGAAGTCTTACAGGACCCGGCGCTGGTTCGCAAGGGACACGATCCGCAATTGGAGAAGGCTGTCGAGGTGGTGATGGATGAGCTGAAGAAGAGCCCGCCGCCAAAGATGCGCCGGCCGGCGTTCCCGAATTATTATCCGACGTCGGGGAAGTAGTGAGCCGCGGCCGCCGGGGAACGGTCCTTTGGCTCAGCGCAAATTGAATTTTTTCATCTTGTAACGAAGCGTGTCGCGGGTGACGCGGAGGAGCCGGGCGGCCTGGGTTTGATTGCCGTTGGTCTTTTCGAGGGCGCGCATCAGCAGATTTCGCTCATTGTCTTCGAGCGACATGCCGTCCACAGGAACGGCGGCGACGGCGGCTTCCGCCGGTTCCGGCCGGTGCGCATCGCCATCGGAGTGGGAAACCGAAATCGGAAGGCTGGGCGGCGTGATCAGCGCCGATTCTTCCAGAATCATGGCCCGTTCGATGGCATTGCGTAGCTCGCGTACGTTGCCGGGCCAGTCGTGATAGAGAAGCAGCTTGCCGGCGGAATCGCTGACGCCTTCGACGTTCCGCTTGAATTTGCGGTTGTAATGCTCGATGAAGAAGCGGGTCAGAGGAATGATGTCGTCGGAGCGCTCGCGTAGGGGCGGAATAAGAATTTGGATCACGTTCAGGCGGAAATACAGGTCCTGGCGGAAAGCCCCTTCCTTGACGGCCTCGCGAAGGTTTTTATTAGTGGCCGCGACGACGCGTAAATCGAGTTGGATGTCCTTCAGGCCGCCGAGGCGGCGGAAGCTTTGTTCTTCGAGCACGCGCAGCAACTTGGCCTGGAGCATCAGCGGGATTTCGCCCACTTCATCGAGGAACAGCGTGCCCTTGTCGGCCAATTCGAAGATACCGCGCTTTTGGGCGCGGGCGTCGGTGAAGGCGCCCTTTTCATACCCGAAGAGTTCGCTTTCGAGAAGGGAATCGGGGATAGCGGCGCAATTAATAGCGATGAAAGGCTCGGCTTGACGCGTGCTTTGGTAGTGCAAGGTTTTGGCAATCAGGTCTTTCCCGGTGCCGTTCTCGCCCTCGAGGAGGATGGTGGTAGCTTCCGAACTGGCAACCCGGCGGACGAAATTCAGGACGTCGCGCATGGCCACGGACTCGGCGATGACTTCCCGCTTCTGAGGTGCGGATTCCTCGGTAACGTCCTTGATGGTGGCCACTACACCGGAGAGTTGACCGTCCTCGTCAAACATCTGGGTAGTCCGCATGACGACGAGGCGTTCCATGCCATTTTCCGTGCGCAGTCTGACGGTGGAATTAGGCGCACCTGCAGACTGATTGAGCCCCACCAGCATGCCGCACCCTGGTTCACAGACCGAGCAGTTGAAGATCTCCTGGCAATGCCGGCCGAGCATTTCCTCGGAGGACATTCCAAAGAGCTTCTCCGCCGACCGGTTGACACCGGTAATGCGGAATTCCGGGTCATATAGAACCAGGGCGTCGGAAAGCTGGTCAAACACCGATTCCAACACGCTAGTCTTCTGCCAGCCTGGAGTGAGCTTAGACATCGGGGCTTAGGACCTAAGTATAACAAGGGCAGGTTTGGGGCAATTCACGCAATGTGCGGCTTTTCCGGGGGGTATGGCCCCCCAAATTTGTGGGTAGTCGGGGGCTTAATCTACTCGCTCTGCTGAAGATATCGGCTTGGAAGGGCAATTGCTTGCTTTGAAATCGGAGGCTTATGTCCCATTTTAATCTGAAAACGATTCTGCCCGCGGCAATCTTAGCGGGTGGTTTCCTGCTTTGCACCACGGCTTCTTATGGCACCGCCGAGTATGCCAAGAACACCAAGAAGGCCTGCACCGTCTGCCACGAAAAGGTCACCGCCGATAAGACCGTAATGAGCGGCAATTTGACCGATGCCGGCAAGTATTACAAGGAAAAGAAAACCTTGGACGGCTTCACGCCGAAGAAGTAAACCGCGGAAAAGGTGGAGGCGAGGAGCCGTTCATGATGCAATCCGTCCAGTTATCGATTGCCGATAATCAATATGCCAGCGCGGTGCGGGAAGCTCTGTCCCGCAGTTGCGCCTGGCATATCGAAGCGGTCGAGCAACCGGATCTTTCGCGTCAAGGCGTGATGGTCCTGGACGAAGAGGCATTCGCACGGCTGCCCCTCCCCCTGCCCAATCCTGGGCGTGTGGTGCTGATCGCCCGTAAAGAACCGCAGGCACTCCAATTGGCCCAGGCCTGGGAAGCCGGCATCGTCTCGGTAGTATCTGAGGAAGATCCCATCAACACCGTGCTGCTGGCGATCATGGCCGCGGCGCTACGCGTAGAAAAACCCTCCCTCCATAGCAACGCAGGTGAAATAACCCCCACCCCTTCTCTTGGACCTGCGCCAATAGCCCCACCGAAGCGGCCTCGCCGCTAGAATCGTTGCAAAATTCAATAGGTTAGTGGCCTGACTTCGTGGTCTTTGGCGTGCATTACCTCTGATTCAGAAAAGGAGATACGCCTGATGGACCGCTCTTTAGTAGAATTGGAGTCGATTGCCCGAAACAAAATTTGCAGCGTCTGTACGGAACGTACCGCGGAGGGTCAGTGCGGTCTGGAAGCACCCGTGGAATGCGCGTTATTCCGGCTGTTTCCGGAGGTGGCGCAAGCCATCCAATCGGTAAAGAGCGACGACATCCAGCCGTACATCGATGCCATCCGCGGCAAAGTCTGTTCGATTTGCTGCGACCAGGCGAAGGACGGTTCGTGCGAGACGCGTCAGGAGGTGCGGTGCGCGCTGGATGCCTACCTCTTGCTGGTGGTGGATGCGATCGAGGAGGCGACCGGTAAAAAGTTCGACCGGCAGGGACTGGGAATTGCGGGAGGCGGCGGTTTTGTGGATCGGTCCGCGCTCCAAATTCAACTTTAGAGAAATGCCTGGAGGCTAAATAGCATGAAAACTCTGATTCCGTTTGTAGTCCTTTGGATTGTGATGGCACTGGGGGTGTTGGCCCTCTTCATCTGGCGCAAGTCGGTATCCAGCAAGGAAGACGACAACCTGCACGTTTCGGATCCGACTTCCGACAAGAAGATGGCCGAACAAGCCGCCGTGGCCCAGAAGCTCGACCTCATAGATAAATGGGGCAAGACCGCCACGGTGGTGACGGTGGTTTATGGCGTGATCCTGGGCGGGATCTACGTTTGGCAGAGCTGGGTCCAGAACAGCAACATGGGGGTGTAGTCCAATGGGGAACCGGGCACTGATCAGGATCGGCCGAGGGCTCGGTTCTATCCTACTTGCTTTCCTGGCGGGCGAAGCCGGCGCCATCGTTTATGCAGCCGATAGTCCGGCGCCGGCTGCGGAGTGCACGTCCTGTCACGATCAAGGGAAGAAACTGGCGAACAGCGCGCACAAAGATCTGACCTGCGACACGTGTCACGATTCGCACGAGAAATATCCGCACCCCGCTAATATTCCGAAACCGCAATGCGTGACCTGCCATGCGGACCAGGCTGGCGACTACGAAAAAGGCGTCCACGGCCTGGCCCGCAAGGCTGGTAACGACAGTGCGCCCGATTGCGCCTTGTGTCATGGGAGCGCCCACGAGTTGCTTTCACCCGCGTCTCCGGCTTTCCGCATGGCCGTTCCCGATACCTGCGGCATGTGCCACAGCGAGGTGGTGGAGCAATACCGGTCGAGTGTGCACGGCAAGGCGCTGGCGGCGGGGATCTCCCAGGCGCCGCTTTGCACCGATTGCCATGGCGAACACAAGATCATCAAACATACGAGCGAGGCCTCTCCGGTAAACCCGGCGCATATTCGCGATACCTGCGGAAGTTGCCACGGCAACGTGCGGCTGACGCAGAAGTTCGGATTGCCTTCGGACCGCCTGGTGAGCTACGACTCGTCTTATCACGGCCTGGCCGCCAAGGAGGGCTCGCAAACAGTGGCGAATTGCGCGAGCTGCCATGGCGTACACAACATCCTGCCCTCATCCGATCCGAAGTCGACGATCAATCCCAAGAACCTGCCCAAGACTTGCGGGCAGTGCCATCCCGGGGCGGGGACGCGGTTTGCGATCAGCCAGGTACACGTAGCCGAGGGAAAGAGCGAGCCGGCGATGTTGAGGTGGGTGCGCGAGTTCTATCTGCTTCTGATCCCGGCGACGATCGGCCTGATGCTGATACATCAGGGCGGCGACTGGATCCGGAAACTGATCCGATTGCGGTTCCAAAGGCGCGTGCCGGCGCACGCGGCGGGCGGCGCAAGCGCTCATGGGGAACTCCGCATGCTGCCGTTCGAACGCGTGCAGCACGCGTTGCTGGCGCTTTCGTTCATCACCCTCGTCTGGACCGGTTTCGCGCTGAAATATCCGGACACCTGGTGGGCGGAACCGCTTCTGGTCACGCATTCGCTGCGCAGCATCGTTCACCGGATAGCCGCGGTGATTTTCATCGCGGTCTCGGTCACGCATCTAGTCTCGCTGATCGTGAACCGCAAACTGCGGAATCACTGGAAGGAAATGCTGCCGAGACTGGAGGACGCGCGCGAGGCCAGCGCCGGGTTTGCTTACAGCATCGGGCTAGGATCGGAGCCGCCGGTGAGGTCGCCTCACAGCTATGTAGAAAAGGCCGAATACTGGGCGGTGGTCTGGGGAGCCGTGGTCATGGCATCGACCGGACTGTTACTCTGGGCGAACAATCTGGCGATGACATTTCTGCCCAAGAGCTGGCTGGACGTGGCTACATCGGTGCACTTCTACGAAGCGCTGCTGGCCACGCTGGCGATTTTGGTCTGGCACTTCTATTCCATTATTTTCGATCCCGATGTTTATCCTTTGAATACCGCTTTTCTGACTGGGTACAGCTCCAAAAAGACCGAGCACTCGAGTGAGCGGCAGGAACCGATTCATGCCGCGGGAGATTGACTGAAATATGCCGACCGGAAATACCGAGAACCACGGGAGGGGGTGGTTGTCCCCGCTGATTTACCTGGCGAATAACTGGATCAGCCTGGCGGGGGTGGTGATTGTTACCACCGCCAGTGTTTTCTGGCTGTTTCTGTTGCCCGTGACGTTGCGAGGAGAAGCCAGCAGCCCGTACATCGGGATCCTGGCATATCTCGGATTGCCTGCCCCGTTCTTCGCTGGCCTGGTCCTGATTCCGCTGGGAATCTGGCTGAAGCGGCGGCGCGAGGGGCGCAGCGGGATCTATCCATCGCACTTCCCCGCGCTGAGTTGGGGCAACTTCGAACTGCGCAAGCTCACGTATTTCTTCGGCGCTACGACGCTTCTCAACATCGCCATCGCCAGCCAGCTCACCTATGGCGCCATCAACTACATGGACAGCGTTACTTTCTGCGGGCAAACGTGCCACACGGTGATGCAGCCGGAGTTCACGGCGTACCAGAATTCTCCGCACTCGCGGGTGGAATGCGTGAAATGCCATATCGGCCCGGGCGCCGGCTGGTTCGTTAAGAGTAAGCTTTCGGGGGTGGGCCAGGTGTTAGCAGTGACATTCCACACCTATCCCACGCCCATCCCGACACCGGTACACAATCTGCGCCCCGCCCGCGAGACATGCGAGCAGTGCCACTGGCCCCAGAAGTATGGTGAGGACCGGTTGAAGGTGATCCCCAAGTACGCCACGGACGAGGCCAACACGCTGACGAAAACCGTCCTGCTGATGAAAATCGGCGGCGGAAATAAAGGAATCGGGATCCACGGGACGCACCTTGGTCCCGGGGTGACGATTCGGTACCGCTCCGACGACAGCCGGCAGACGATTCCGTGGGTGGAATATGACAACAACGGCAAGGTCACCGAGTACGCCGATGCCAGCTCGAAAGCCACCGGCATCAATCCGGCGACCCGCGTCATGGATTGCATGGACTGCCACAATCGTCCGGCGCACAGCTACGATCTACCGGATCGCGGTGTGGATAAGGCGATGAACAACGGGGCGATATCCGCGGGCTTGCCGTTCGCCAAGAAGAAGGCAGTAGAGATTCTCAAGGCGCCGTACCTTTCGCGCGACGAGGCGAAGGAGAAGATACCGGCGGCGTTCGCCAGGTTCTACCAGGAGAGCTATCCGGAGATTTGGGCGCAGCGGCAGGCGGAAGTCACGAAGTCCGCGCAGGGCGTGCTGGCGGTATGGGATCGCAATGTGTTTCCGGAGATGAAAGTCACCTGGGGGGCGTATCCGATGAATATCGGGCACGACGATTTCCCCGGCTGCTTCCGCTGCCACGACGGCTCGCACTCCTCCAAGGCGGGCGAATCGATCACTCAGGATTGCAACGCGTGCCACAATCTGCTGGCACAAGACGAGGCTAATCCCAAAGTGCTGACCGATCTCGGCGTCGAGGAAAAGAAGGGGCAGTAGGGCGCCAGTCAATTCCCCGTGGGCACGCGCTCGACGTGATCCACTACGACGATGTCTACGGGCAATTTGGTGGCCTGCAAGTGCAGGCCGAGGGTGCCGACGGCCTCCTGAACGGCGGCAAATTCCGCGGCACCGCGGGCGGCCGCGCCCCCGCTCTCGTCATCCACGTTCCAGTGCAGTTCGAACGTGTAGTGTCCCTCGGCGCCGGTGTGATCGACCACGATCGCATCCACCCGGCGGGCGAGATAGTCGGCGAGCCCGGCCATCGCGATGTTGGTTACCTTCAGGGTCACAGCCCCATTGTGCTCGTTGCTGCTTGTGCCATCGCCCCCCGGGGATTCGACCGGCTTCACCTTTAGTCCGTTTTTGGCGGCCACCAGCGCATATCCCGGCATTTCCCTGGTTTCCTTATGGGTGACCAGCTTGAAACGCTCTTCGAGCAGAGTGCGCAGCATGGCGGGGCGATCTGAATTCCTGGTGTCTTCGGGGTATTTGGCGGTGATATCGAAGTGAACGTTTTCGATCCAGTCCGGGCCCGTTACCTGGAATGATTTAACATTGTACGCACGCTCGATGATGCGCTTCAGGCTTTGATTGACCATTACGATCTGGCCCTTGGTGCCGTTCGTCGAACTGCTTCCGCTTCCAGTTGTATTCGCCTTGATGAAAGCGGCTTCAAAGGTGGGACGGGCATCCGGCTGGGCGAACAGGACGCCGGCGGATAATAGGAGGCAGATCGATCGCATGTTTCTTAAACGAACGAAGCAGCGAAAAGTTGCTTATCTTTTTTGTAATTGAACCGACACCCCCACCCGATACAATCAACTGACCGCCCTTCTATGAGATTATCCGTCGCGCTTTCCCTGTTTTTGACCGCCGCATCCCTGGCCGCCGCGGCCGATTTCCGAATCTACGCCATCGACGTGGAGGGCGGAAAATCGACTCTGTACGTTTCGCCGACGGGTGAATCCATGCTGGTGGACACGGGATATGACGGGTTCCAAAATCGCGATGCCGGCCGCATCATGGCTGCCGCTCGCGACGCTGGAATCCGCCAGATCGATTACCTGGTGATCACCCATTACCACAAGGACCATGCGGGCGGGGTGCCGCAACTCGCGGCCAGGATCAGGATCGTCAACTTCATCGATCATGGAGAGAATTTCGAGGATGTCAAGGACAATAGGGAGGTTGTGAGGCGGTACGAACTGGCTCGTGCTCAGGGCAAGCATTTCATCGTGCGCGCCGGCGATGCCATCCCGATCCGCGGAATTCAAGTAGTAGTGGTTACTGCGGCGGGAAAAGCCGTCGACAAGCCGCTGGCCGGGGCCGGCCGGCCCAATCCGGAGTGCGCCACCTACAAACCGATCGCCATCGATACCGGCGAGAACGCCCATTCCATCGGCATGTGGATCACTTACGGCGTATTTCACGTGGTGGATCTAGGCGATCTTTACTGGAACCAGGAGCACGACCTCGCCTGCCCCGTGAACAAGCTCGGCAAGGCCGATGTTTACATGACCACGCACCACGGGAAGAAGACATCGGGCTCGCCGCAGATGGTGTGGGCGCTCGCGCCGCGAGTCGCGGTGATGAATAACGGCCCCGATACCGGCGGTTCGGTGGAGGCCTGGCAGACCATACACGATTCGCCCGGGCTCATCGATCTCTGGCAACTCCATCTCGCCACGAGGAACGACGCCGCGCACAATGTGCCGGAGAACTTCATCGCCAACCTGGGCGGCGGAAATAACTGCCAGGGGAACTGGATCAAAATCACGGCGGGCGAAGATGGCACATTTACAGTGACGAACAGCCGCAATCGTTTCGAGAAGACCTACCGCAAATCCTTCGATTAATATTATTTATTCTTTAGCGCACTTGCATTTGGAAAACTTGTAGGATACACTCAAAGCTAGTTTTCGTCATGCCGCAAGCATTTGCAATTCGGGCCGTACAATCCTCGCTCGCTGTCGCTGTAGTAATTCCCGTAGGCATTCTTATTACCGGCCCCGCTTAGGCCGAACGAAACTCGATTTCGAGGCCATCGGCGGGGGAAACGGACCCGCAGATGGCCTTTTTTGTTATGCACCGTTTTTAATTGAGGCACAACTCATGTCAACGTTGATCAATGGCGCCAAGATGCTCCTCGAATGCCTGGTGCGCGAGGGCGTCGATTGCATGTTCGGGTATCCCGGCGGCGTCACGCTTCCTTTTTATGACGCGCTGTACGAGCACCACGTGCGTCATGTGCTGGTGCGGCATGAGCAGAACGCCGCGTTCGCCGCCGAGGGATATGCTCGCGCCACGGGAAAGACGGGCGTTTGCTGTGCCACCTCGGGTCCTGGCGCGACGAACCTGACCACGGGTCTGGTGGACGCGATGATGGATTCGATCCCGATCGTGGCCATCACGGGACAGGTATCGAGCAAGCTGATCGGCAGCGACGCCTTTCAGGAAGCCGACACTTTCGGGTTGACGCGCCCCTGCACCAAGCACAATTTCCTGGTCAAGCGGCTGGAGGACCTGGCGCAAAGCGTGCATGAAGCGTTCTATATCGCGTCCAGCGGGCGTCCCGGACCGGTGCTGGTGGACGTTACCAAGGACGTGCTCACCGGACAGGGACATTATCAGCCGGTGACGTCGATTCACCTGCCGGGGTACAAGGTTTTCACCGAAGGCCACACCGGTCAGATCCGGCGCGCCGCGCAGATGATTCAGGAAGCGCACCGGCCGTTGATTTACTCGGGCGGCGGAATCGTCGCCGCCGGAGCTTCGGCGGAACTGCGCAAGCTCGCCGAACTCACCGACACCCCCGCCGTGAACACGCTGATGGGGCTCGGCACGATTCCCTCGAACCACCCGAATTTCATCAGCATGCCGGGAATGCACGGCAGCTACGCGGCGAACCTGGCGATGACCAACAGCGATCTGCTGATCGCGCTCGGCGTGCGCTTCGACGACCGCGTCACCGGCCGGTTGGCCGCGTTCGCGCCGCACGCCAAGGTGATTCACGTGGATATTGATCCGGCGGAAGTGGGCAAGATCCGCACTCCCGACGTGCCCATCGTGGGCGACGTGAAGCGCGTGCTGGCGAAGCTGAACAAGCTGATCGTTGAAAATCCGGTTCCGGACGACGAAACGCGCATCGCCGCGAGGCGCGCCTGGTGGAGGCAGATTCGTGCGTGGAAGGACGAGCACCCTCTTCAGCCCGTCACTTCCGATAGCGAGATCAAGCCGCAGCACCTGATGGCGGAACTCGACCGGCTCTCGCAAGGCGACGCGATTATCTGCTCGGACGTGGGGCAGCACCAGATGTGGGCGGCGCAGTTAATCCGCTTCAACGAACCGCGCCTGTGGATCAACTCCGGCGGGCTCGGCTCGATGGGGTTCGGGCTTCCCGCGGCAGTAGGGGCGCAGTTTGCGCGTCCCGACAAGCTGGTGTTCGCGCTGGTCGGCGATGGCGGTTTTCAGATGTCCATCCCCGAACTCGGCACGATCGCCAGCCAGGCTCTTCCTATCAAGATCGTCGTCATGAACAACGGCTATCTCGGCATGGTGCGGCAGTGGCAGGAGCTATTCTACAACAATCGCATGAGCGCGGTGACGCTGGATTGCTTCCCGGATGCCGAGAAGCTGGCGGGCTCGTACGGATTCAAGGGCAAAACCATAGAGAAGCCGTGGGAGTTGGCGGGCGCGCTCGAAGAGGCGGTGCGCGAGCCCGGTCCTTACCTGCTGAACGTAAAGGTGACGCCGTTCGAGTGCGTGTACCCGATGGTGCCCGCCGGCGGTGCGATACAGGAAATGGTGCTCGGTCCGCCGCAACCCGTGGCGGTGCCGGCCAAGTGAGGCTCGCATGCTGCAAGTAATCTCTCTGCTTCTCGAAAATAAACCGGGGGCGCTGATGCGCGTCACCGGCCTCCTGAGCCAGCGCGGCTACAACATTGAAAGCCTGACTGTGGCGCGAACGCTCGACCCCGCACTCTCGCGCATGACCATCGTGGTCGACGTAGACGACACCTTGCGCCAGCAGGTGATCAAGCAGATGAACCGCTTGATCAATGTCTTGCAGGCGACGGATCTGACCGAATCGCCCTCGGTGGTGCGCGAACTGATCCTGGTGCGGATTCGCACGCCCTTGGAATCACGGACGGCAGTGCTCAAGGAGGCCGAGATCTTCGGCGGGCGCGTGGTGGATTCGTCCACCGAAGGTTACGCCATCGAGGTCACGGGCGATCCGGAAAAGCTGAACGAGTTCGTTGATGTGATGCGGGCTTACGGCGAGATCGACGTTACGCGCTCGGGACCGCTGGCGATCGCGCTGGAGAACAAGAAGCTGCGATTACAACCGCCGGTGCCCACACGCGCCGGTTTGGAGCTGGTTCCGGAATCAAATAGAAGTTGATCCTGGTTTTTCTCTGGAGAAGACATGTCGAAACGGTTTTACGAAAAAGACGGCAATCTGGATTACTTGAACGGGCGAACGGTCGCGATTATCGGGTACGGCAGCCAGGGGCACGCGCATGCGCTGAATCTGCGCGATTCGGGCGTGGATGTCGTGGTCGGGCTCTACCCAGGGAGCAAGTCGTGGGCGAAGGCGGAAGCCGCCGGACTGAAGGTCGCAACCACCGCCGATGCGGCGAAGTCCGCCGATGTGGTGATGATTCTGGTTGCCGATCACATCCAGGCCGATCTCTATAACGAATCCATCAAGCCGCACATGACGCCGGGCAAGACGCTGATGTTTGCCCACGGCTTCAACATTCACTTTCAACAGATCGCTCCGCCGGCGGGCGTGGACGTGTCGATGGTCGCGCCGAAAGCGCCCGGCCATCGCGTTCGCGAGTTGTACACGGAGGGTGTGGGCGTGCCGGCGCTGGTCGCGGTGCATCAGAATGCCACCGGACAGGCGCTGGAGCGCGCGCTGGCGTATGCGCTGGCACTGGGATGTTTGAAGGCCGGCGTGATCGAGACAAACTTCCGCGAGGAGACCGAGAGCGATCTGTTCGGCGAGCAGGCGGTGCTCTGCGGCGGCGCGAGCGAGCTGATTCGCGCCGGATTCGAGACGCTGGTGGCGGCCGGATACGCTCCCGAAATCGCCTATTTCGAGTGCCTGCACGAGCTGAAGCTAATTGTCGACCTGATTCAGGAAGGAGGCCTCGGGTACATGCGCTATTCGGTTTCGGACACCGCCGAATACGGCGATTATACCCGTGGGCCGCGCATCGTCAACGAGCAGACGCGGGCGGAAATGAAGAAGATCCTGTCGGAGATTCAATCCGGCGAGTTTGCCCGGCAATGGATCGGGGAAAACCAAAGCGGCCGCCATAAGTTTCTCAAAATGCGGGAGGAGGCGAGGGATCAGCCTATCGAAAAAGTGGGACGCGAGCTGCGTGAAATGATGACGTTTTTGAAAAAGAAAAAGGAAGTCGGAATCCCGCAGGAAGCGGGACATTAAGCCAGGCATTTTTATGAAAATCTCGACGTTCGATACCACTCTCCGGGACGGCACGCAGGGCGAGGCCGTCTCATTCTCGGTGGAGGACAAAATCCTCATTACCCAGAAGCTGGACGAATTCGGCATCGACTACATCGAGGGCGGTTGGCCTGGCTCGAACCCCAAGGATCGGGAGTTTTTTAAAGCCGCCGCTGGTTTGCAGCTCAAACATTCGCGGCTCACGGCGTTCGGCTCGACGCGATTCGCGCGCAACACGGTCGAGGAAGATCGCAACGTGCAGGCGCTGGCGGAGGCCGGAACACCGTCGGTCTCGATTTTCGGTAAGACGTGGGATCTGCACGTGGCGCGGGCGCTCGGCATATCGCTCGATGAAAACCTGAAGCTGATTTCCGAGACCGTGAAGTTCCTCGTGGATCATGGGAAGGAAGTGATCTACGATGCCGAGCATTTCTTCGACGGCTACGCGGCCAATCCGGAGTACGCACTCAAGACGCTGGAAGCCGCGCAATCGGCCGGCGCATCGGTGCTCTGTCTCTGCGATACCAATGGAGGCGCCGTAACTTTCCGGCTGGTGGATGCCGTAGCCGAAGTGCGCAAGCGCTTCGACGGCGTGATCGGGATCCACACGCATAACGATTCCGATCTCGCGGTGGCGAACTCGATTGCCGCGGTGGAAGCCGGCGCCACGCACGTGCAAGGTTGTCTCAACGGCTATGGCGAGCGCTGCGGCAACGCCAACCTGGCCTCGGTTATCACCAACCTGGAACTGAAGCTGGGGCACACTACCGTCGGTCCGGAAAAGCTGGCGAGTCTCACTTCGGTGTGCCGCTTCATCGCGGAATTAGCCAATTTGCCGCTTCCGAATGACCGGCCATTCGTGGGTAAAAGCGCGTTCGCGCACAAGGGCGGCGTACACGTAGCGGCGGTATTGAAAGACGCAGCCACCTACGAACATATCAAGCCGGAATCGGTGGGAAACCGGCAGCGGGTGCTGGTGAGCGATCTCTCCGGGCGAGGCAACATTCTCTACAAGCTGAAGCAGCACGGGCTGGCCGACCGGCTGGACGAAGATTCACGCCGCGAATTGCTGGAACGCATCAAACAGATGGAGTACGAAGGCTACGAACTGGAGGCGGCCGAGGGGACATTCGAGCTGCTGGTGCGGGAGGCTCTCAATCCGGGGCTGCATTTCTTCGAGGTGGACAGCTACGAGGTTTCGACAAGGGCTGGTTTGCCGGCCGTCAACACGCAGACTTCCGCGACGGTTACCTTACAGGCTCAGGACGGCGTCCACACGGCGACCGCAACGGGTAATGGGCCTTTCCATGCTTTGCACCAGTGCCTGCGGAAGTGCCTGTCGAAGGTCTACCCGCAGATCGCGCACGTGCGGTTGACCGATTACAAAGTGCGCGTGCTCGATTCGCGCAAAGGCACGGCGGCGCGGGTGCGGGTGCTGATCGAATGGTCCGACAATCGCAGAAGCTGGGCGACGGTAGGGGTATCCGACAACGTGATCGAGGCGAGCTGGAAGGCGCTGGTGGACGCGATCCGGCTGGAGCTGATGCGCCTGACGGAGAAAGACACGTCGATCGAGAAGGCAGTCGAAGATTACTGCTGGGGCGTGTAAAAAACTCTCACGCAAAGGCGCAGAGTACGCAGGGAAAATCCGCGAGTAATTCTTTTTGGCGCCTCGCATCTTCGCGGGAGATCCTGTGCGAGACCGATATTCTCTAAAGATGTATGCCGGGGCATGTACGCCCTGCCGTACAATATTTCCAATGGACGACGCACAACGGCAGCGGTTCTGGCGGTATGTCGTCGTGATTGTCTGCGCGGCTTCGCTTGCGGTGTCCGCCGCCGCATTTTATGGCATCAGACGGCTGGAAGCGAAGTCCAAACCGCACGTTCACCAGATTCGCGAGGTGAACCAGTTCCGGGTGGAACCGCGGAAGAAATAATAGGCCGCTTATGCCGGACCCGCGACGATGTCACGGTGACTTACCTTGACTTTGAACCCCGCATCCGCAAGGTTCGTGCGGATCTGATCAGCCATCATCACCGACCGGTGCTGCCCGCCGGTGCATCCGAATGCGATTGTCAGATAACTTTTGCCTTCGCGAATGTAGTGCGGCAGCAGATAGACTAACAGCTCGGTGATTCGCTTGATGAACTCGACGGTCTGCGGAAACGACCGGATATATCGCGCCACTCCCGGATTCCGTCCCGTCAGGTTCTTGAAGCGCGGAATGTAGTTGGGGTTGGGCAGAAAGCGGACGTCGAACACCAGATCGCTATCGGGCGGAATACCTTTACGAAATCCGAAGCTCGTCACATAAATGAGGATCTGCGACTTGCTGCTTTCGCCGCGGAAGCGTTCGCCGATAAATTCGCGCAGTTCGTGGACCGTGAATTTCGAGGTATTGATGATGAGGTCGGCCATTCCGCGGATGGCCGCCAGTTGCCGCCGCTCGGCCCGGATGCTTTGGGTAATTGCCTGTCCACCCAAAGGATGAGGACGGCGGGTTTCGCTGAAACGGCGGACGATGGTGGCATCGTCGGCCTCCAGAAAGACTAGCCTGGCGTTAACCGATCCGCTAATGGAGGCATAGACTTCGGGAAATCGCTTGAGACCCTGGCCTTCGCGCACATCCACCACGAGGGCGGCCGAAGTGATGGTTGGGTTGTCGTGAGTCAATTCCGCGAACTTGGGAATCAGGTCAACCGGTAGGTTGTCCACCGAGTAGAAACCGAGATCCTCCAATGCCCGCAGAACGGAACCCTTCCCCGATCCGCTGAGGCCCGTGATCACTACCAGTTCCGGCTTGTGCGCCGGCTTGCGTGACTGGGCCCGTGGGGCAGGGCTCGGAGTTTTCATTTCTGGGACGCTACGCCTCCACCATATCGAAATGACCATCGCGGCGGCGAACCAGCATCACCATGCGCTCGGTTTTGGCATCCCGGTAGACCAGGTAGTCGCGGCCGTCCATTTCGAGAATCGCCTCGTCCAAGGTCATTGGTTTGCTTTTCTTGTGGTTCTCCACATGATAAATCAAGCGGTCGGCTTCCGGCTCGGTTTGACCCCGCTTTTTACCAGCTATGGGCGGCGGGGCGGATTCCTGCGGCGCGGCTTCGCGGGGTGAACGCTTGTTGTCGCGCCATTTGGTGCGAGCTTTTACGGCTTGTTTTTCGAGCTTCTCGGCGGCCTCGCGAATCGCTTCGAACAGGTCGCTCGACGAGCCCAAGCCGACCAGCTGGTTATTGAAATAACGGATGGTAGCCTCGGCGTGGTGCAAATGCCGCTCGAGCGAGAGGATCACGTGCGCTTCACATTCCTGTTTACCGCGGAGTAATTTCCCGATTTTGGCGAATCGGGCTTCGAGTTTCTTCAGTTGGGCTGGAGCCAGTTCCACTTGTCTGCCCGTGTAGGTGATTTTCATGGGTTTCTCCCAGTTGAAACCTTTTCCGGAGGGCCGTGGGCTGCACGGCAAGCGCCGCGTCAGTTGCGGATACGGCGCTGGTGCGTGGAGGGAATTTTCATGTCCTCCCGGTACTTCGCCACGGTGCGCCGGGTGACATTGATCCCCTGCGTTTGCAGCATCGCGGTGATGTGCTCGTCGGTCAGGGGCTTGGTGCGATCTTCATCGTCAATCATCTTCTTCACCATGCGTTTCAGAGTAAGCAACGGTGTAGACCCGCCGGACGGGCCCTGCACGGCTTCCGAGAAGAAATATCGAAGTTCGTAGACGCCTTGTGGCGTGTGTACATATTTGCTGGCTACTGCGCGGCTCACGGTCGAGGGATGTACACCCACCTCTTCGGCCACTTCCTTGATCATCATCGGCTTCAGATAATCCAGGCCGTGGGCCAGGAACTCGGTCTGGCGGCGCACGATGGCCTGGCAGACCTTCATGATGGTCTGCTTCCGCTGCTCGATGTTCTTCATGAGCTGGATGGCCGATGTATAGCGCTCGCGGACGTAATCGCGCACTTCTTTGGTCTGCCCGTTATCGCGATCGAGCATTTTGCGGTACTGCGCGTTGAGGCGAAGCTGCGGTACGTCTTCGTCGTTCATCTGGATAATGTAATCGTCCCCATCCTTGGTGATGAATACATCCGGCTCGACCACCCGCGCGCCCGCGCCCGAATACCGCAGACCCGGCCGCGGGTTCAGATGCTGGATCATTTTGACGGCGATCTCGACGTGCTCCAGGGGGCGCCCCAAAAGCCGCGCGATCTCCTTATATTGCCGCGTCTCCAGCAACCGCAGGTGATTGGTAACGACGAGCCAGGCCACCCCGCCTTTGCCGTTTACGCTTTCGATCTGCAGCAGCAGGCACTCGCGTAAATTGCGGGCGCCCACGCCGGCTGGATCGAGCGACTGCACGACTTTCAGCGACTCTTCCACGTCGGTAAGCTTGTGCTCCCCGACCTGGGCGATCTCCTCCAAACCCGCCGTGAGGTAGCCGTCCTCATCCAGGTTGCCGATTACCGATTCGGCGGCATTTCGAACCAGATCGGAAATGACGCTGACGCTCAATTGCGACCGTAGATGATCGCCGAGCGTGACCGGCGCGGAAAGGAACGTCTCGAACGACGGCTTCTCCACCGATTCCGAGGCGGGGGTGCGATATCCCGGGTCGAGGTAATCGTCGAAAAATGACCCGAAATCGATCTCGTCGAAAGGATCGGTGGTGGCCGGAGTCTCCAGTGCCGGATCGGTCACAGTGGGAACTTCCGGTTCCGCCACTGCGGTCCCGGCTTCGTCGGCATCCGGAAACAGGCTGCCGTTAATGGCGACATCCGGCGCCGCTCCATCGAGCGTGCTCCCCTCGCTCATAACCGTGGCCTCTAAGATCTGGCGATCCGACGGGTCGGCTGCGTTGTGCTCCTGCTCGGCCTCTAGAAGCGGGGTCAGTTCCTCGGGGGTAATCTCCTCACCAGGCTCTTCGGTGGCTTCTTCCAAGACCGGATTCTTAACGATCTCCTGCGTGATCATCTCCTTCAATTCCAGCCGGTTAAGCTGAAGGACGGTGACCATCTGCACCAACCCTGGGGTCAGGATCTGCTTTTGCGCGACCTTGAGTTGGAGTCTTGGTGAAAGCAGGCTCATCTACGACCTATGATATCACTGGACTAACGCATCTAAGCAGCATGCACGCTCCCTACGCAGCAGTTGTTGTGCCGTTGTGGCGGGGATGGGTTCGGAGTCGTACGCTATCTTGCCTGGTAGCTTCCTATACAATAGACTTCACCCGGGTGTGCCATGAGCGTCAACTGGCAGCAGCTACAGGAGATCTTTGACCAGGTATGTTCGTTGGATGAAGACCAGCGCCACCAAGCGTTGGATCGTCAATGTAAGGGCGACCACGAGTTACACCGCGAGGTCCTGAAGTTGGTGCGGGCGTATGACGCCGAAAGAGCCGCGGCAGCCGAGGGAAATGCTTCGCCTTCGGGCGCGCGCTTCGGCGCTTGGCAGACCATGCGGATGGTGGCTCGGGGCGGCATGGGCGAGGTCTGGCTGGCCCGGCGAGCAGATGGCGAGCACGAGCAGAGGGCCGCGCTGAAGATTTTGTCTCCATACCTGGCCGCGCCCGATTCGCTCGACCGTTTTCGCCGGGAGCGCCAGCTTTTGGCGCGGCTCGAACACCCCAACATCGCACGCCTGCTCGATGGCGGCAGGAGCCCTCGGGGCGAACCGTACCTGGTGATGGAGTATGTGGACGGAGTCCGTCTCGACCGGTATTGCGATCAGCACCGCCTGTCAATCCCGCAGCGGCTGCAACTGATGATCAAAGTCTGCGCCGCCGTGAATGCTGCCCATCAGTACCTGATCGTGCATCGCGATCTGAAGCCCGGCAACATCCTCGTCACCGAAGGCGGCGAGCCCAAACTGCTCGATTTCGGGATCGCCAAAATGATCGATGCCGAAGCGGGCGGCGAACGGACCGCGACGGTCAATCAATTTCTGACGCCTACGTATGCCAGCCCGGAAGTTCTGCGCGGGGAGCCCGCCACCGTGGCCAGCGATGTCTACTCCTTGGGAGTTTTGCTGTACGAACTGCTCGCCGGATGCCGCCCATTCGAGATGTTCGGCGTGACGCCGGCGGCGGAATGGGAACGCGCGGTGCGAGACACGGCGCCGTCCCGGCCCACGCGTCTTACCGAGGCGGCCGCCGAAAAGCGATCCACTACCTCCGCCCGGCTGCGCCAGACGCTCGCCGGCGACCTGACCACCATTCTAGAGAAGGCCCTTCGCCACGAACCCGCCCAGCGGTATCAATCCGCGGAACGCCTCGCCGAGGACTTGCAGCTCTATCTGTCGAACCGGCCCATCCTGGCGCGGCCCCAGACGGTCCGCTATCGCGCCGCGAAGTTCGTGGCGCGGCACCGCTGGCCGGTTGGATTGGCCGCCATGGCGCTGGTGGGCGCCGCGCTGGGGGTTGTTTCCACCGTCGCCGAGAAGCGTGTGGCGGAGCGCCGGTTCGAGGAAGTGCGGCGCCTCGCCCATTATGTGCTGTTCGACCTTTACGACGATGTCAGCAACCTCAGCGGTTCGGCCAGGGTGCGCGGCGAAATGGCCCGCCGCGCCACCGACTACCTGAATACCCTTTCGCGTGAGGCGAAGAGCGATCGCGGCCTGCGGCTGGAACTGGCCGAGGGCTACCTGCGGCTGGGCGATATTCAGGGAAACATGTTCCGCACCAACCTGGGCGATACCCGCGCGGCGCTTGCCACCTACCAGAAGGGGCTCGATCTGCTCGCACCGCTCGGCAACGATCGCGGCGCGGTGCGTCTTCGCACGTCGATCGAACTGCATCGCGCCCAGGCCACGGATTCGAATTTGGCCAACCGGGAGGATTTCGATCGTCTCCGCACGGCGGTGGACCACTTCGAGAAACTGGCAGGTAGTCCGCCGTCAATCGAAGACAGTTACCAGTTGGGCCAGGCGTACACCCTTCTCGGCGCCCTGGAACAACAACACGGCGGCTGGGTGGCTGTCTCGTCTACCGAAGGCGCCAGCGAGTTAGACCGCGCCGAGGGCTACCTGCGCCGAGCTGTCGAGCAGCAACCCGCCGACCCGGCGTATGCGTATTCTTTTGCAAACTTGCTTGACCGCCGGGCCATGGCGTACGCCTTGCTGCAGCCGGAGCGGTCCATCGCGTACGACCGGCAGGTGAGCGATGTGGTGAATCGTGTTCGGGAACCGGATCGCGATTATCCCAGCTTCCGCATCCTGCTGTCGAATGCCCAATCGCACCTGGTTTTCGCCTATGGCCAGATCAACCAGTTCGATGCCGGACTGGAACATGCACGAACTTCCGAGCAGATCTTGCTTCCGCTGCTTGCGGCGAGCCCCGACGATAACGACCTGCGATACCGGTTGGCGGTAGTGCGGCGTCTCGCAGGTATCGTGGAAGGCTATGACAAACGCTGGACTGAATCGGCGGCCTATTTCGCGAAGGGAATCGCCGATTACGATATCCTGCTCCGAACCGGGCCGAACCCGGCCTACAGCGGCTATCAGGCCGAACTGCGAATGCGCATGGCTGATGACTTCTGGGAAGCCGGCCGCAAACCGGAAGCGGAGACGGCGGCCGAAGCAGGGTTGGCGGAATTTCGCGACCTGGCGAATGCGCCAGGCGCCACCTTCCCGGTGCTGCGCCAGGCGGCGAACTATCTTCTTTTCACAGAAGTGACCACGCTCCGGGATCCTCGGGAGGCGTTGGCGCTGGCCGAGCGCGGCCGGAAGCTCTCCAGCGATCCATTTAAGCTTTACGAGCTTCTGGGTGCGGCCTACGCGGCCAATGACCGGTATCGCGAGGCCGCGGAAAGTGAACGCAAGGCCTTGAACGAACTTCCGCCGGTCAAACCGGGCGAGAAGCCCAGCCGCGCCCGCCAATCCACGGAAGAAAGCTTGGCGGCATACGAGCGCGAGGCAAAGGCGATGAAAAAATAGTTCATTGCGCGCTCACCACGATCGTGGTTCCCGCGGGCGACATCGCCCCGCCGACGGATGCCTGGATCGCTACGGTGCCCGTAGGCACGGTGGTGGGGAGTTGAATCGCGACCTGGTACAGGCCAGCGCTGCCCGGCGTGAGTACCGCCGCGCTCACCGGCATTTGCACCGTGCCGACGGTAATCACCGGCAGCGTCGCTGTGGCCGGCGCCCCGGTGACCACGATTCCCGCCGGCGTCGCCGGACTGGTTACCCCGAAACCAGTGGCCCACAGGATCAGCACATCGCCCGGATGTGCCGGCGCGCTCGATGTGCCTACCAAAGCGTAGTCGGGGAAATGGGAAACGATAGGTCTGGTCGTGCCAGGGTAAAGAAAGAACGCCGGGGACGCGTTTTCCAGTTGCGCGCTGAAGACGGCGCTGGTTTGCGAATTATTAGTAACCACCACGGCGACGTTTCCGGTGGCCGAATCGGTCGGCGCTTGTACGTTCAGTTGCCCGGGGCTGATGTAGTACACGTACGCCGGTTTGCCGTCGATGGTGACGCTGGTGCCGTCGAGCGATTGGGGCAGATTGCCGTTGACGATTTCGCTCGCCTTCCAGGTGCGGCCGGGACTGGTGTTCGACAAGTTCGATCCCAGGATGGTCACCCACGATCCACTCTCGATACCTGGTTGGAAGCTGGCGCCGTTAACGACGCCGGTGATCACGGGCGCGGTGCTGGGAGGGGAGATTGTGAGTGTGACGGTGACTGACTGCGGGCTGCTGGCCGCGCCGGAAGCGGAGACCTGGATGTGTCCGGTGTAAGTGGCGGGAGTGAGTCCAGCGGGCGAAATGGAGATGGAGAGATTCCCGGCGCCGGTACCGGAGGCGGGAGAAACGGAGAGCCAGGAGGAATCGGAAGCGGCAGACCAGGTGAGGGTGCCGGTGCCGGAATTGGAGATGGCGACGGACTGGGCAATTGGCGCTGTGCTTCCGGCAACGTAAGCGAACTGGAGTTGCGTTTTCGCGACGGCCAGTGCCGGCGCGGGTGTGATGCC
>Ga0335073_10002779_pt1 | contig 24042 bp, 22 predicted proteins | sample Lox_Sample_22_FD_207093 | JGI IMG/M metagenome (GOLD analysis project Ga0335073, IMG submission 207093) | Soil microbial communities from Loxahatchee National Wildlife Refuge, Florida, United States - Lox_Sample_2.2 | ecosystem: Environmental > Terrestrial > Soil > Wetlands | place: USA... | reverse complement strand
TCCCAACTACGCTGTATAGCCCCAACCCGACCACGAACGGTCAGTTCGGCGAGTCGATCGCGGTGACCCCAACGCTCACCGTGGTCGGCGCTCCGAACGAAACCCAGTTGGATGGGGACGTCGGCATGGTGTACCTCGAGACCGTGGCCACCGGAGCGGTCGTCACGCTCTACAACCCGGTGGTCGACACCGCGGATGCCTTCGGATACTCGGTGGCCGCCGCGGGCGATCTCGTGGCGGTCGGTGCCCCCAACACGACGGTCGCCGGGCTCACGAACGCCGGCAGCGTGTACCTCTTCAACGACGCGGGAGCCTTGCTCTCGACGCTCAATAACCCGAGCGCCACACTCAACGCCCGCTTCGGAATCTCCGTTTCCCTCGGCGGAGGATATCTCGCCGTCGGGGTGCCCGGCAACACTCTCGCCGGCATGGGTCACGTCGGGGCCGGGGCCGTCGATCTGTTCACGCTCTCGACGGGTGAACTCCGGCAGCTCACCAGCCCCGTGCCCCAGACCCAGGGTCACTTCGGATCGTCAGTCGATATCGACGGCGGCTTGGTCGCGATCGGCGCACCGGGGGAGATCAACGGATTCAACGCTACCTCGGGGAACACCTACGTCTACACGACTTCCACCGGCGACGATCTCTATGCCTTCGCCAACCCGTTTCCTGACACCAGTGCCGGGTTTGGCCAGGCGGTCGCGCTCAACGGCACCACCCTGGTGTCCGGAGCGCCGGGCCAGAACGAGTCGGGGGCGGCGTACGAGATCGACCTCGCCACGACCAAAGCCACCAGCCTCACTGACACGGACCTCACCAGCGGGGGTGAGTTCGGCGTGGCCGTGGCCGTGGACACCTCCACGATCCTGGTCGGAGCCCCCGGCGAGGAGTCCGGCACGAGCGTCGATGCCGGAAATGTCTACGTTTACGGGATCGCGGATGCGTCGAACGTCACCGCGGAACTCAATGCGCCCGGCCAGCCCGCCGCGGGGGCGTTCGGCTCCTCCGTTGCCGAGGGCGCCGGATTTGCCGCGATGGGAGGACCCGGCACCTTAGTCTCGGAGATCAGCCACGCGGGGGCCGCGTACGTGTTCGACCAGATTCCGCTCCAGGTCACCAGCCTGAACCTGGTCGGTGGGGGACAGTTCGGAACGTCCACGGCGGTCGGCGAAGGACTGATGGTCGTGGGGGCGCCCGACGAGACCGGCAACGGCACTGCGACTGCGGGCAATGCCTACGTCATCCCGCTCGACTCCGCGAGCGGGTTTCCCATTCACACGTTGACGAGTCCGAACTCCACGATCGGTGGTCACTTCGGAAAGTCCGTGGCGATCGGAGACGGCATGATCGCCGTCGGAGCGCCGGGGGAGAGCGTCGGATCGATCGCGGACGCCGGTACGGTCTACGTCTATAACGCCACGACCGACGCCCTAGTCTACAATCTCAGCGCCCCGCTCGCCTCGTCCGGAGCGTCTTTCGGCTGGTCGCTCGCGTTCGCCGGGTCGACGCTGGTCGTGGGCGACCCGTTCCAGGAGTTCGACCTTGGAAGTGACGCAGGCGTGGTCTATGTGTTCAACCTCGTGACGGGCCGGACGTCCGCTGAGTTGACTCCCAGCGCCCCGGTGGACAATGCTCGATTCGGGTACTCGGTGGCCGCGGACTCGAGCTACCTAGCGATCGGCGCGCCCTTCCAAACGGTCGGAGAGAACGACTCCGCCGGGATGGTCTACCTCATCGCGCGGAATGGGGGGGTGGGCTATACGCACGTCGCGGCGCTCTCCAGCCCGAACGTCCAGACCCTGGGGGAGTTTGGGAACTCGGTCGCTCTCGGGGGCGAAACGCTCGCCGTCGGAGCCCCGGGGGAGATGTCCCACAACGCCACGCTCACCGGCCGGGCCTACACCTTCGATGTCACCGAGGGGAACCTCACGCACAGCCTCGTGAGCCCGTTCGGCATCGCGGATGGAGAGTTCGGGTATGCCGTCGCCACGAACGGTTACACCGTGGTCGTGGGCGCCCCGGGAGAGACTTCGGTCGGCCAGAGGGGTGGCGGCATCGCCTACGTGTTCGACGCGGCCGAGGGGACGCCGCTGGACCGATTCTATAGCCCCTCGTTCTCCCTTCAGGGAGGGTTCGGCCGCGCGGTCGCCGAGGACGGCAATCGGATCGTCATCGGGGCTCCGGGCGAGGCGCACGGCGGCCAGACCGCGGCGGGATCGGCATACATCCTCGTGCTCGAGTCGACCTCGATCGTTCCCGCGTCCGACTACTATTCCGTCTTGATGGGCGTCTACTCCGGGCGGGCCGACCTCCAGGCCGCGTTCCCGAACGCCAGCTCGGACCTCTCCGAGTACACCGACCTCGTCAACTGGGCCGGCGACGTGGTGACCGGAGTGTTCCCGGACAGCGACGCGGCGACGCTCGCGCCCTTCGGATACTACTACGCGTTGATGCTGGTCTACGACCAGCGCGCTGACGTGCAAGCGGAGTTCCCGGGCGCCTTCACGAACGCGACCGCGTACCAGGGCCTTCTCGGTTGGGCGAACCAGGTGGTTCTGTACCAGCCGACCGACCCCTCGTACGCCACGCTCCTCCCGTTCGCGGCCTACTACGAAGAGCTCGCCTAGGGCCGCGGGACGACCCTTCCACCCGATCGTCCCGAGCCGCCTTCGCGGCACCCCGGGCGGAACGTCCAGTCCCGGTGACATGCGGCCTGCGCGCTGGGCGCGAGACGGGGGAGAACGGAAGGTTCGCGCCGGATCGTTCGTCGGCTCCGAAGGGGTTCGCACCGGACGACGCAACCGTTGAAAGTCTCGAGCGGTTATGGGACCCATCATGTCGGCGCTTCCTTCGAAGCTGCAGCGCGACGCGGCCCGGAATGTCGTGACCAAGTACCTCAAGGTCCGGGCGGGCGAGAACGCGATCGTCGAGTCCTGGGACCACACGATGCCGATGGCCCTCGCGGTGGTCGACGAGATCCGCCGGGCGGGCGCCAAGGTGCTGGTCCTCTACGGCGACGAGGACGGATGGTGGCGGGCGATCGACCGGAAGCAGAGCAAGCTGCTGGGCGAGTCCAGTGCCCCGGAGTTCGCGGCGGTGGGCGCCGCAGACGTCTACGTGAACTTCTGGGGCCCGGCGGACACCGACCGCATCGAGCAGCTACCGGACGAGCCGGGCAACGAGGCGTTTGGCTGGCTCGGTCAGTGGTACGCGACCGCCCGCAAAGCCGGGCTTCGCGGGCTCCGGATGACCACCGGGTTCGTGACCGAGGGCCGGGCCCGGCAGTGGGGTCTGGACCGGGCCCAGTGGGAAGAAGGCATGCTGCGAGCGAGTCTTACCGATCCGGAGGCGATGGGCAAGGCCGGGGCGCGCCTCATGAAGGCGCTCTCGGGTGGGAAGAAGGTCCGGATCACCCACCCGAACGGCACCGACCTCGAGGTCGCTCTGGACGGAGGGACCCCGCGGCTGGCCGACGGCAGACCCCGCGCCTATCGGAAGGGCGATCCGCCCTCGGGCATGCTCCAGCAGTTCCCGTCCGGCGTCGTCGACGTGGCCCTCGACTCCAGGACGGCGGAAGGGAGCTTCCGGGCGAATCGGCGGACCAACATCTGGTGGAATTGGCACCATGGGGGGGCCCTCGAATTCTCCCGCGGAAGGCTGGCCTCGTACTCCTTCGATGCGGGAGAGAAGGAGTTCGCCCGCCAGTACGAGACGGGCTCCGCCGGCAAGGACCGCACGAGCATCCTCAAGTTCGGGCTGAACCCGGCGGTGCACGACGTCCCGAACCTCGAGACCGTTGAAGCCGGGGCGGTCTCGCTTCAGATCGGGGGAAACCAGTATCTCAGCGGCACGAACCGCTCGAGCTTCTTCTCCTGGTTTACGATCGCCGGTTCGGAGATCTCGGTGGACGGAACTCCCGTCGTCCGGGGCGGGAAGGTGCTGTAGCCTCGAGCCGGCCGGCCGCCCTCCGGATCGGGCGGCACCCCGACCGGGGTTCGACGAGCCGATCGGGACAACGCCGAGCTAGGGAAGGCTTCAACGGGTCGGGCGGTCTACCGGCCGAGCGATGACGTCTACTCCCAAGGGCTCTTCAGCCAACTCGCTGGGACGGATCAGCCCCCGGGTGTTCCGCAACAACCGAGTCGGCCGGGCGTTGATGGTCGCCGGCGCGCTGGTCTTCGTGGCCTGCATCGTCTGGGGGCTGCTGATCGGGGGATCGGCCGGCACTGGTGCCCACGGCTTCGAGATCGACGTCATCGGAAGCGGGGGCTTCGCCCTCATTTTGGCCGGCGCCGTCATGTTCGGCGAGAGCCGCGCGTTCATGCGCCGGAACCAGGACGAGAGCTGAACCGGATCAGCGCTCCGGCGGAACCGTCCCGGTGGGCCGGTGCCGAGGCGGGCAGCGGAGCCGGTGGTCGGTGTGCTGAAGCTCGCCCGTCAGCGATAGGAGGGGCTCGGTCTTCGGGTCCGCATGTGCCACACGGACGAGTCCAGGGCCCCGGAGCCGCCGCGCAAGGGACCGGTCGGTGATCACGGCCCGGTCGAGTTGACCGCGGCCGACGGAAACCGGTTCCTCGCCTATCGAGCGAACCCCGCTGGCGGCGCGCGCGCCGGTGTGGTCCTCCTGCCCGATGTGCGGGGACTCCACCCCTACTACGAGGACCTCGCGGTCCGGTGCGCCGAGGCGGGCTTCCGCACGATCGCGATCGACTACTTCGGTCGGAGCGCGGGCGTCGGGAAGCGCGACGACTCGTTCGATTGGAAGGCCCACTTCCCGACGGTGACCCCGGCCGGCGTGGCCCGCGACGTCGCCGCGGCGGTCGGCCGACTTCGATCCGACTCCGGGAACCCGAAGCTGCCCGTCTTCACCATCGGCTTTTGCTTCGGCGGGGCGCTCTCCTGGCGCCAATCCGCCGAGGGCCACGCCCTGGCCGGATGCATCGGGTTCTACGGGGGTCATCCGATGGAACGGGCGGGCGACGCGATCCCGAAGATGACGGCCCCGCTGCTGATGCTCCTGGGGGGGGCCGACCAGGGCACGACCCCCGAGGAGTTCGAGCAGTTCGCGCAGCGGGTGCGGGACCGAGGGATCGCGGTCGAGTCCCATACCTACCCGGGCGCGCCGCACAGCTACTTCGACCGCTCGTTCGCCGAGCACCGGGACGCGTGCCAGGACTCGTGGAAGCGCCTCCTCGCCTTCGTCGACCGCTACTCGAGCTCCGCGTAATCCGGGCGCGTGGGGGACGGAGCTGGGCCCCGGTCCCGGGGGGCCGGGGGTCGCCCGATGCCCTACTCGGGCCGTCCGGTTCCGACGTCTCCACCGAACCGGGCGGACCGGACTACAAAAGTATGGGATGTGCGTAGGGGTAGGCATGCCCAAGAAAGGCGGCAAGAAGGCGAAGAAGAAGAAGCGCTAGGGCTGAGGCCGCCCAGCTGTCGGGGTTGCTTGCACGGGCCTCTCGCCTCAATCAAGCGGTTGAGGGACGCCCGTGGATCCCGGCCACCGCCGGTCGCGTCGAGGATCTCCTCGAGGATCGGCCCGATCGATCGAGGGCGGGCGCCGGCACACGACTCCGGCCCCGGCTCGCGGGGCGAACCTTACGTGCGCCCGGGCGGGGAGAGGACCTGAGCCCAATCCTGGGCCTCGGCCCACTGGGGGAAGGTCCTCCAGTGGACCTCGGGAAAGTCGTGCTTCAGCCGGGGGATGTCGGCACTGTAGCCGACCCGATTGAACCAGTCGTACATCTGGGCCATGTCGTCGCTCTGCTTCCGGATCTCGTCGATCGGGATCGCGTGGTAGGAGATCGTCTTCCCCAGGACGACGGAGAGCCGCTGGGCGATCTCGTGCGGCGTGGTCTCGTCGGAGGCGAGGTTCACCCGTCGGCCCCGGAAGCGGGGCCGCTGCTCCACGGCGAGCGTCGTGAACTCCGCGATCTCGGGCAGCGAGATCACCTGGATCGTGCGGTCCGGCAGGACCCCCGTCGCGAGGACGCCCTGCGCGAGTCCCCCGGCCAGCCAGGGGACGAGCAGATTCTCGTTGAAGAAGACCGGGGCGACGATCGCGTAGTCCAGTCCGAGGCTCTTGAGATGGTCCTCGACCCGGGCCTTGCTGTCGAAGTGCGGGATGCCGGTCTGACGGTCCGCGTCGCCCACGGACGAATAGACCACGTAGGGAACGCCCGCGGCCCGGAATCCGTCGAGCCCGGTCGTGCCGAACCGGGCCTCCGCCTCGGGCCCCTGTTCGTAGGGGGTGGCGACGAGGTAGGCCACGTCGACGCCCTTCGCCGCCCGCTCGACCGATGCGCGGTCCCCCAGGTCCCCGGCGGCGATCTCCGCGCCCAGACCCTTCAGCTCGATCGCGGCCGGGCTGTCCGGCTTGCGCGTGAACGCGCGCACGCGGTGTCCCCGTCGAAGGAGCGACATCGCGAGGCTGCCGCCTTGCTTGCCCGTCGCTCCCGTCACCAACACGTGCTGAGGCTCCGACGACTTTCCCGCCGTCTCCTTAGAGTGAGTCATGACGCACCGGACCCCGAGTCGCGACATGCGACATAACCTCAGGCTGAACCGAAGGTAACTCGCCTCGCGGCGAGTTCGGGGGGGCGAACGGAGGCGAGAGGGGAGCGCGACTCGTCGTCCCGCGGACGGTCGCCTTTCCATAGGGTACCAAGGATTTACATAGCGCTCGGACGTGAGCGGGTCGGCCACGGGCTGGGAGGTTCACGGTGAAATGGCAACGGAAGGGGACGCCGCCGCACCGTGGACTGACTGATCGGCCTTAGCCCACGTACCGGGGCGCCCGCATCCATTTCGCTTGAGTCGACCGACCTGGGCCGGGTTCAACCGATGCCCAACGACGGATATCTGGACAAGAGCGTGCACTGGAAGGTCCGCAGCGGCCGGATCGGCTTCGCGGAACCTACGCACGGCGAGGTAGCGGACGCCATCCTCGACTGCGGTCTCGCGACCGAGGTCGGGCAACGACTCGGGTCCGGCAAGGAAGCGGACGTCTACCTCTGCCAAGACGCCGACCGGCTGATCGCGGTCAAGGTCTATCGGCAGTATCGCACGGCCCACCGGGGCGGCGGGGCGATCAAGCTCGAATCGATGGGTCACCGCGCGCTGGCCGAGTTCGATCTGCTCGATTACGCCTGGCAAGGGGGCGCCCGGGTTCCGGAGCCCGGCCGACGGATCGAGAACATGTTCTCGATGCAGTACCTTGGCGACCGAGAGTCGGTCGCTCCGATGCTGCAGCAGGTTCGACTTGACGACCCCGAGCCGTTCCTCGACGCGACGATGACCGGGGTCGAGGGCCTCGCCGAGGCGGGCATCGTCCACTCCGACCTAAGCCCCTTCAACATCCTCGTCCACCACGGGCAGCCGTGGTTCATCGACCTGGCGGCGGGGCTGCGGGTGGACCGACTGGGCTGGCCCCCCTGGGTCCGGTTGAGCGAGGCGCTCCAGGCCATGGAGCGCGGGATCGCATCCCTGGGGCGCTACTTCCGTCGGTACGGATTGGAGATCGATTCGGCGGAGCTGATGGGTCGCGTGCGGGTCCAGATCGATCGGTTCCGGGTCGTGTGAACCGGCCGGGGAGGTCGCCGGAGCGAGCGGACCTCGAGCCCGCCGATTGGACCCGGGAGGGAAGCCGGGGTCGGGACCTCCTCCGCAGTGCTCTCCGCCGGTGAGCACCGCTTATCGGGGGCGGGCGTAGTCTGCGGCCCGTTGAGCGCCTCGGAAATCCGTCCCGGGCTCCCCGGGCCGAGCGACGTCGTGGTCCGGGCGGAGGACCTCCGCCACACCTACAACGGGCGCCAGTTCGCCCTGAACGGGGTCAGCTTCGCGGTCCGTCGGGGCGAGGTGTTCGGGCTGCTGGGGCGGAACGGCGCCGGGAAGTCGACGCTGATCAAGGCGATGACCACGTTGATCCAGACCACGTCCGGCACGCTGCGCATCCTGGGGATGGACCCGGCCCGGGACGGGCAGCGGATCCGCCGTCGGATCGGCGTCGTCTCGCAGGCCGAGTCGTTCGACTTCACGACCGTCCAGGGCAACCTCGACATCTACGGGATGCTCTGGGGCGTGCCCCGCGACGAGCGCCGGCGCCGCGCCGAGCAGCTGATCGACCGATTCGAGCTCCGCGACATCCGCAAGCGGCGCGCCTTCGACATCTCGGGCGGGCAGAAGCGCCGGGTGCAGGTCGCCCGGGAGTTCATGCACGACATGGAGATCCTGTTCCTGGACGAACCGACGGTCGGGCTCGACGTCATCATGCGCCGGACCCTCCTCGACTCCATCCGGGCCGAGGTGCGGCGCGGCCTCACCGTCGTCTTCACGACCCACAACCTCGAGGAGGCCGACTACCTCTGCGACCGGGTCGCCGTCATCGACGAGGGCCGGATCCTCGTGCTGGACGGGGTCGAGAACCTGAAACGCCTCTACGGCGGGCGGAAGACGATCGACCTCACGGTCGGAGGGGGCCCCGCGGATCGGTTCTACGCGTCGCTCACCGAGTCGCTCGGGGCCGGCGCGACCGTCACGGTGAACGGCCCCACGGCGGTGATCCTCACCGACGACCCGAAGGCCGCCCTCGCGCGGATCCTCGAGGTCGCTCCACGGGCCGGGGTCCAGCTCGAGTGGCTCACGGTCCGCCAGAACACGCTCGAGGACGTGTTCCTGCGCTCGGTCCACCACGGAGGTGAGACGTCTGGCGCCCCCTAACCTGCTGCGGCTGATCTACCGGAACATCCGGGTCAACACCGACCCGGGCAGCCTGGTCATCCTGATCGGACTTCCGGGGATGTATCTCGTCTTCTTCGGGTACGGCTTCGCCTCGATCACCAGCGCCCAGGGCACGGGGACCGCCTACCTCGAGTTCCTCACCCCCGGCATCATGTCGTTCCAGGCCGTCATGGCCGGCACCGTCGGCGGAGGGATCCTCTGGTCGGACCGTCGCTGGGGCATGCTCTCCCAGTTGCTGTCGGGCCCGTTCACCCGGCTCGAGTACCTGCTGGGGATCATGCTGACGGCGCTCCTGCTCGGGCTCGGCGGCGGCGTACTGATGCTGGGCGTCGCCTACGCCCTGCTCGGCAGCATCCCGACCCAGCCGGTCGCGCTCGGCGTGCTGTTCGGCGCGATCGTGCTCGGCTCGATCTTCTTCGGAGCGCTGATGCTGCTCCTCGCGGCGCTGGTGAAGTCGAACAACGCGTACAACAGCATCCAGATCCTCGTGATCTTCGTCGTGAACTTCGCGAGCACGGTCTTCTATCCCGAGAGCAGCGGCCTTCCGGTCGCCCTGAAGGTGCTCTTCGAGATCAACCCGCTGACGTACGTCGCGAACACCGCCCGGTCGGCGTACCTCGGCACGCTCTCGGGGACCGACGGCTACCAGATGCTCGCGCTCGCGGCCGTCACGGTGGTCGTGCTCTACCTCGCCGTGCGCGCGTACATGCGCTCCGACCTGGCGTACGAGTAGTCCCCCCTCGACCGCCCCCGACCGGGCGCCGCGTCAGACCCGCGGGGCGCGGAACCCAACTCCTGCGAGCCGGGAGCCCGCCCCAAACTACGGTCGGGCCCGGACGGTTCGGGCGTTGAGCGCGACCGCGGCGCGGACGAGGGCCTGGACTCGGTCTCGATCGATCGGATCCGTCTCGCCGAAGTCGATCGCGCGCATCGCGTGGCCGTCGAGGCAGGCGTTGAAGAGACCGCTCGGATCCTCGAGGCGCGCGCCCTTCAGGAACGTCAGTCGCACGCGGTGCTTGAGGGCCCCCACGTGGCAGATGATCCCGTCGTGCGACCAGACGGGCACGCCCTCGGGATTCGACGGTTTCCTCCACTTCTGTTCCTCGACGGCGACGGGATCCGCCTCCCGGATGACCTGACGGAGGGTGGCGATCGCCCGCTCCTGCCAGTCCTCCGTCGTACGGGCCGGCCCGCCGCCGGCCGAGCGCGCGCGGGCCTTGCGGGGCTTCGGCATTGCTCCGGACTGTCAGCGGCGGGATTTATTCCTTGGGCGGAGCCGTGGGAGGCCGGAGAATCAGGACCGCGGAGGCGCCAAGAAAGCTAGCCCCGGCGGTCGATGCGAACCACCCCTCGCCGGGCCCCCAGGCGAGCGTGGAGTCGTTGGTCCCGGAGTGCCCGGCGAAGGACTGGCCGGGACCCGTCGGTCCTCCCGGGGTGGACCCGGTGCCATCCGTGGAGTAGAATGACCAGGTGCCGTCGGTCGCCGCTCCGGCGCCCGGGGAGCCGAGAGGCGGGGAAAAGTGGGACGAGTCCGAACGGACGGCGCCCGGCTGAAGGAAGTAGACCGCGGCTGGGGCGAGCGCGGCCAGGACCACGGCCGTGAGGGCGAGACCCGCGACCGCCTCGTAGAGCACGCCAGTTTGAGGAGGCCACGCGGTCGAGTAGCTCACGTAGCGGCTCCGGGAGGACGAACTGGCCAGTTGCACTCCTGTCCGATAGAACGTCTCGGCATCCTGGCCTTGGGCGTTGGGCCCGCCGGTGATCGTGTACCAGCCGGAAAGGATCGAGAGGGACCCCTCGACCAGGACGCCCGCGAGCCGCCCGAGGAGGATCGGTTTCCTGCGCATCAACTGGGCGGGGGCCCGAGAGGCCGTCCTAGCCTAGCTACTGTCCCTCGAGCGGTCTGCGCGTCGCGGCCGCCGAACGGAGTCCCTAGGCCTCGAGCGGCCCCCTTTCGAAAGACCCCCGGCGTTGGGACATCTTCCTCATGAGCGCACCGCCCCTTCGCCGGTGGGCGCCACAATGCACCGGGGCGTGGAGGTCGGCATCTTCCTGAGACCCGGGATCGACGACGACAACGCGGTGGCCGAGGCGCTCGGGAACCTCGCCGCGTTCCGGCTCGCGGGGGTACGCCGGGAGCGCCTCCTCTGGCAGGTGCTCCGGATCCAGACCTCGAGCGCACAGCACCACTACCGGGTGGTCCTCCGCCACCCGGACCGGATCCTGGATACTGGATTCCGCTCGGACCTCGGGCGGATCCTGGGGGAGCTCTCCGACCTGACCGAAGACGCTCTGCGCGACGAGCTCCGGGCCGCGGAGCGTGCCGGCTTGCAGGTCGTCAAGGTCCGCCGGGTCGAAGAGGATGTCGACTTCTGGCGGGACGACTTCTGGAACTTCATGGGCGGGCCGTCCGGCTTCGCGCCCCCCGGGAACCTCCCCTAGGGGCGCGTCCCCGCGGAGCACGCCGGCTCCCCGCGATCCCCGCGCGACGCATCCCACCGCCGCGACACCCCCGACCAGGGTACGAGGGTTGCCGCCGCGGAAGGGTTGCGCCGCGTTTGGCATCTTGAATCCGCGCCGGTTCGTCCTGTGGCTCAAGCTTTTTGAGCCTCGGGCCGCTCGCTCGTTTCCGCACTTGGCTCCCCGAACCCGTTGGGTATTGGCTCCGCAGACCCGTCCGCGCCGCGCGCGGCCCCCGGCGAGCGACGGAGCCCACCGTCCGGGTCCGCGGCTCGCTTCCGTGGCGGGGTCCTCCCGGTTCCTGCTCTCGTGAGGTGATCGAAAGTGTCCGGCTCTTCCCTCGCGACGTCCCGCCCGTCGGACACGCTCCTCCTCGTGCTCGACTGTGTGAACGACAGCTGGCTCACGGACCCGCGGTTCCAGGATTCCGCGTTGCCGACCCTCCGGGCCTTGGCCCGGGGCTCCGTGCTGTTCGACCATGCGGTGACCGCGGCGTCGTGGACCGCACCGGCGATCGCGAGCCTGTTCACGGGACTGTATCCCTGGGAGCACGGGATGTTCTCACTGGGCCGGCGCACGCTGCGGCCCGGCGACCAGACCCTGGCCGAGCGGTACGCCGCCGAGGGGTACGCGACCGGCTCGTTCTCGGCGAACCCGCACGTGGGGGTGGCGTCGGGCCTTTCACGGGGGTTCGACGTCCACTACACCGGAGCGTTCACCGACTGCTACGTACGCCGGATCTCCCAGTGGAGCTCCGCGCCCAGTGAGGAGAACGGGGTCGATCCGACCCTCGGCGCCCGGCTGCCCGTGCTGCGGCAAGGGAGCCGGCTGCGTCTCGCGGCCGCGCGCACGGCGATCTCGATGCCGGCCGTCGTCGATATCGGCACCCGGATCCTGAGCCGCGTCAAGCAGAACGGCGACGGGTCCCACTCGCTGGTCGCTCCGTGGATCGAGCCCGCCCTCGAAGGGTGGCTGCGGGCCCAGCCCCGCCAGCGACCGGTGTTCTGCTTCGTCAACCTCCTGGACGCGCACGAGCCGTACGTCGGTCTCCCGGAGGAGATCCGGCGACCGTTCGAGTGGCTTTCCCAGATGGCGACCTCCCAGCGGGTCCACCGCCGGCCGGACGGGACCCCGTTCATGTCGGCGCGGGAGTCGAAGATCCTGACCGACCTGTACCGTCGGTCGATCGAGATCCTGGACCGCCGGGTCGCTCGGCTGCTGGAGATCTTCGCCGCGCACCGGGACGCCGACCGCCTCACGGTGGTACTGACCGGGGACCACGGCCAGGCCTTCGGGGAGGAGGGCAGCTTCTACCATCGTTGGGGGGTTGCGAGCAGCCTGCACCGCGTGCCGCTGATCGTCCGCCCCAGCGGCTTCTCCGAGCAGGGCCGGCGGTGCTCGCAGTGGGTCTCGACGAAGGACGTGGGTCACCTGCTGGAGGACTCGGAGTCGCTTCGATCCGCGGATCCCCCCTACGCGGCGTCGGGCGGGACGAGCGAGGGGGAAAGCGCGCCCCCGGTCCTCAGCCTCGCGGACGTCGCCGGGTCCAACATCTTCACCGAGCCCCGACGCGATCCGCGCGTGGGGGACCCGCACATGTTCGTGATCGGATACGCAGGACGCCACCGGGTGGTCGCGGATGTCGATGCGCTCCCCGGCTCCGCGGAACGGTTGGAAGTGACCCCGCACGACGGGGACCCGACGGAATGGGCCGAGCTCCGCCGCGCGACGCACGAGGCGGCTTGGAGGATCGCGGCGCAATCCACGCCCGTCCGCGCCTCGCGGGTCGAGGATCGGCTGGCCCGGTGGGGCTACTGACCCACGCGGTCCGGACGGGACGACCCCGACGGCTCGCGGAGCCGAGTCTTCGACGGACTCTTGAGACCCCGGCGCTCTGCGGGCTGCGCGATGAACCCCGGCCGGAAGCGCGGGACCGGTAGAGCGGTCGTTCGACCGTTCCAGCCGCCGGATCGTCCGTTGCTGGTCCGGGGCATCGAGGGCATCCAGGACCAACTCGCCGCGCTGGATCCGTTCGGGCTCGTGCATCGGGGTCCGGGGTACGGCGAGGCGTACGTGCGGCACGTGCTTCGGATGGTGCGTCATCACCAGGGCTGCCTCCTGGTCGCCGAGCGGGCCGGGGTTCCGCTCGGGTTCGTGGCCGCCCACGTACGGCCCCGCGACCCCCTGCGGGATCTCGAGCTGCGAGCGGGACGGACCGGATTCGTCATGGACCTGTACGTGGAACCCCCCGCGCGGGGTCACGGCGTGGGCACGACCCTCCTGCGGGCCGCCGAACGCCACCTCGCCGGGCGGGGGTGCAGCCACGTCTGGCTGGATGTCTTCGTGCCCAACCGCCGAGCGGCGGCCCTCTACCGGTCGCTCGGCTACGCGCCGTTCGGCACCCTGATGGTGGCTCCTCTTCGTCGTCGCCGAGCCCCTCGACCCTCCTAGCGGCCTCCCCGACTCGGCGCCTGGGCCCGACGGCGGGGCGCCCGAGAGGGTCATGTACCTCCCCCCTTTGATCGAGGGAGTTGGCGACGGTCGGCCGCATGGCGATCTCGGTCCGGGTCCGACGTTCGCGGTCGGACGAGTGGGAAGCGCTCAAGCAGCTCCGGCTCGAGGGACTGCGGTCGGACCCGCTCGCGTTCGGGTCGACCTTCGCTCTGGAGGTGGCGTTCGACGACGCCCAGTGGAAGGAGCGCGCGACGAGCGGCTCGGAGTCGGCTTGGATCTCCCAGTGGGTCGCCGAGGCCGCCCCCGGAAGGCTCGTCGGTTCGGCGGTCGTCGCCGACCTCGAGGGGACCGTCCACGTGTTCGCGATGTGGGTCGAGCCGTCCGTGCGGGGGCGGGGGATCGCCGGCCGCCTGCTCGACACGGGCATGGAGTGGGCGCGTTCGGCGTTCCCGGGCCGCTCCGTGGTGCTCGAAGTGAATCCGCGCCAGACCGCCGCCGTCCGGCTCTACCTCTCGCGCGGCTTCCGACCGACCGGGACGGTCCGCCCGCTCGAGCACACGCCGGGGGAGGTCCTCCACGAAATGCGACTCGAAGGAACGAACGCCCCCCCACCGGCCGAGCGTTCGCCGTAGGGCTCCGGGGCCAGAGCCGCGTTCGGCTCGCCGGCGGCACGAAGGTGCCGTGGCGCCGACTCGGGAATATATACGCCCCGGCGGCCTAGAACGGGCCGTCGGTGCCGCTCCTCCAATCCGCCGAACCGCCGGTCGAATCCCCAGCGGATGGGTGGACCGAGTCCGACCCCGGCATCAAGCAGCGCGCGAAGCGGCTCGATGACCTGGGCATCAGCAAGCGGGTCTATCCCCACGTCAAGGAGTCGCCGGTGGGTCCGATCGCGCTCTCCGAGATCCGGGAGCGCCTCGGGCGGGCCATCCGCGGGCGCGGATTCCATCTGACCCTCGACTACCAACTGCCGGTCGTGCCGCCGGCGGCGGGTGCGCCGCCGCGACTGGGCGGGCTCCTCGTCGGCGAGCGGAGGGTCCACGTCGACCGCGGACGAAGTCTCCAAGCGGCCATGCAGGGATTCCCGAGCCTGGGCGTGGGCGCGCTCGTGTTCGTCGCCTCCGCCCTCCTGCTGCCTTCCATCGGCCTCTGGGCCCTGCTCGCGCTGGCGCTCGGCGTCCTCCTCTTCCTCTGGGGGCTCGGCCGCGTGGCGGCCATCGATTCGTTCGACAGCGAGATCCTCTTCGCGCGATACGCCGCCCGGATCCCGGCCAGCGTCGGGGCGCCCTCACTGGCCGCCTCGGCGCCGTGGGTCTTCGACGTCAAGGTGGGTGCCGGGATCGTGGCGACCTCGAACCGGCGCGGGAAGAGCCGGGTGGGGCGGAGCGTCCGTCGCGTCCTCGCCGGTTCGCCCACGCTCGAACCCTTGCCCAATAGCCTCGTTCGAGAACTGACCGACTTCTGACCGGAGGCTGGCCCCTCCCGAACGAATAAGTCTCTATAGGCGAACTTCCTCGTAGAGACCCATGTCCGGGCCCCCCGCACCGCCGCCGCCAGCGCCGTACTCCCCGCCGATGGCCTACAGTCCGCCGGCGACGACCCCCGCCAGCACGACGGTCCGGATCCCGGCGTGGCTCGACTTCGGGATCCTCATCGCCTTCATCGGGGCGATCCTCGTCCTGGTCGGATTCCTCTACGGGAACGCCGCGTATGTCGCGGAGTCCCAAACGAACCCCTCGGCCTCGACCATCGCGGGCGACTTCGAGGCGTTCTTCATCTGGACCGGCGTCGGGATCTTCCTCATCGTGCTGGGCTGGATCGTCCACACGATGCTCCCGGTGGTCCTGACGACGATGCAGGCCCGGAAGGCCGCCCGGCCGGCGATGGTCGCCGCGCCGATGATGGCCGCCCCGATGGCGACCGCCCCGCCGGCGGCTCCCGCCCCGGCGGCGGCCCCCTCTTCCGCCCCCATGGCGGCGCCGGCCGCCGCCAGCGCGCCCGCTCCGGTCGCGCCGGCCGTGGTCCCGGGGGCTCCGGCGTGCACGGTCTGCGGGCGACCCACGACCTACATCGCACAGTACGGGCGCTACTACTGCTACGCCTGCTCCCGGTACGTCTGAGGGGCGCCCCCGCCAGCCACCGCAGGGCGATCGCCGCCGCGACTCCGGGTCGCGACCTCAGCGGACGGGCACCAGGGAGTAGCGTCCGCTGTCGTCCGTCCAGTCCAGGATGTACGGGTTGGTCCGGGGCCGCATCCCGAAGAGGAGCGTCCGCCCGTACTTCTCCGAGACCCGCAGGTGCGTGTCCACCTGCCGGAGCAACGCCTGCGTGATGGGATCGTCGGCCCGCCCGAACCCGAAGCCGTGGAAGCGCGGGATCCGCATGTACGAGCTCACGACGAGCGGGTAGGTCTCGACCTTCATCGGGATCTCCGCGACCGAGGCGAGGGCCGCGATCCCGTCCAGGAAGATCACGTAGAGCGAGGGACGTCCTTCCGGGGCGGCCAGGAGGAACCGGTACGCGTCCGGGAACAGCGGAGCGACCGCCGGCGCGATCGCGGCCCGGAGCTCGCCGCCTTCGCTGGCCTCCCGCCGGACGGGCATGACGACCGAACGGAGGTCGCCGAGGCCCCGTTCCTCGCCACCCGCCGAGAGGACGCGCAAGCGATCCCGCAGGAAGTCGGGCGGCACGAACCGCTCGAGCTGGTGCACGATCTGCGCGGCCCCGCTACCGGCCGACGGGACCCAGACGACCCGTCCGCCGACCGAGATCGTGTGCGCGACGAGCGGGTACAGGAACACGTCGCCCACCGGCGCCGTGAACCGGTTCGGCACCTCGATCGCGGTCAGCCCGCGATAGCTGAGGCGACCGAACGCCTCGGCGAACGCGGTCGAGCCCGGGAACAGGGACGGCTCGTCCGGGGTCGGGTCGGCGTCCGGCGGGCCGACCGGGGGGCGGAATCCGGGAGCGAACTGAGGCGGGCAGTAGAAGTGCCCGCCGTCGAGCGAGTAGAGGTACCGGCTCTCCGGAGCCGGGGTGTGCCGGAGCTTGAGGATGTTGAGCACTCGGATCCGGAACCCTTGCTCCTCTTCCCAGCCGAGATCGATCACCCCATCGGACTCCGACAGCAGCGACGGATCGGACTCGCCGGTCTGCGCGAGGATCGCCCGCACCGGCAGACGTCCGAACTGGGCGCGCATGAACTGGGCTGACGCGCTGACCAGGTGGACCGCGGCGCCGTCCCCGGCCCGGGTCCGGAACTCCCGTTCGGAGGCGGCATCCCACGTGTCGACGACCACGTACCCCCCGCCCTGCGACGCCAGCCGTACGATCGCCTCCATGAGCGGCGGAGGAAGCTCTTCCCGGGTCTGAGCGGCCGTGGGCGCGAACCCCATCAGGTGCGAGGGCGCCTCGGCGGGCCCCTTCGGTGCGGAGCCCTCCCCGACGTTCGGGTCGACCAGCAGCAGAGAGACCGAGGGGACGTCGGGCTCGGTGGACCGGTGGACCTCGGGGGGCGTCTGGTTCACGCGATACGCCAGGAACACTCCCGGCGGGCGAAGGCGCGTGATCAGCGTGCGCAGCAGGGTGCTCTTGCCGCTTCCGGCCGGCCCCAGGATCAGCAGGGTCTCGGGCGGGGGCGCCCGCAGAAACTCCTCCAAGTGGGCGAGGAAGTCGAACCCGGCACGGTACGTGGGGCGTCTGGGCGCCGGATCGGCCGGTACCGCCGGGGCCATGCGAGGAGAAGAGACGCCCTCCTTTCAATCCTTGCCTAGTCTGTCCGAGGCGGGCCGGGGGCTCGGCTCAAAAGCCCGAGCGCGCCGATCGCGAGGCTTCGGCGACGGCCGCGTCGGCGCTCACGAACAAGAGCGCGAGGTCTTCGTACACGGTCGTGAGGTCGCTGATCGTCGCCGGGGCCCCCGCCGAGTCGATCACCTCGAGGATCTCCAGGACCCGGGCGCGAGCGCAAGCCGGGGAGCAAAACCGCTCCGCGATGAGCAGCGGTTCCACGGCCGCCGGGACCGAGTCGAAGACAAGGCAGGAAGCTCCCGGCGCGAGAAAGGTACCGCAACGGCACCGGGAAGCGACTTCCGGGCTACGAACGATGAGGCCAGGCAAACGGGCGCTCGACCCGGCGCCCGGCAGACCGATCGGCAGTGGTCGACCCTCGATACGGGACATTCCCGGACCCGGCGGAGGCATTCGTGGAAGGGTGACCGTTCTATATAATCCCCGTAGAACTCGGAACTGTTTCTCCCCGCGCGCCGCAACGGGGCCTCCTCCCCATTTTACCAACGATCCGACGGCCCCGTGCGGTCGGGGGGCTGTTGCGGGGAGTCCCGCCCGGGGGAGCCGGCGAGACTTCGTCCCCCGCGGTCCCCGCTAGGTTGCCGCGGTCCCGGCGCGGAACCCGTAGAGGCCGGTGCCCTGGCGGCCCCACGTGGGGGCCCCCCGGCGTCGTCCCCAGGACCGGAGGGTAGGGCAGCGGTCTCCGTCCGCTCCGTGGTCGACGATCGCGACCCCGCCTCGAGGCAGTCGCGCATCGATCGCGAGAAACTCCGGCCGACACCGGACATCGTCGTGCGGCACGTCATAGACGAACAGTCCGATCTGGTCGAGCTCCTCGGCCAGGAGCGGCACGACCTCGCGCTTATCCCCGAGCCTAAGGTCCCAGCGCTTCCGCAGCGGAAACGGGACGGCCCAGCCGGAAGAACGGCCTGGCGGCAGCGACCACGAGACCCGGGGGGCCCGGCCCGGGGCGGCCTTCTGAGGAAGGTCGACCGAATGAAGCGTGCCGTACCCGTTCTGATCGAGCGCCTGCAACAGATAGGCGGACGAGACCCCGGAGGAGACCCCCACCTCGACCACGTGTCGAGGGCGCAGCAGTCGCACGAGCGCGTAGAGTTCGAGCGGCGCATCGATCTCCACGTAGTGGTCTCGACCCTCCTGCGCATGCTCTCGAGCAATGTGCCGGAACAGCCGATGCTCGGCCTGGGCCTCCGAGACGGCCCGTTCGGCCGCGGGGGCCCGCGCGCCGGACAGATGGCCCACCCACTCGAGATCGGGGTCCGTCTCAGGCCGCATCAGGAATGTCCCTTCGACGGGCGCGTCGTGGAGGGCGCGTCCGTGAGGATCTCCCAGTGGCCGATCCACTCCCGGGCGTGTTCGACCTGGGGCCGGGCCGCCTGGATGCGGCGGTACGCCTCGTCGATCGGGAGCCCTTCCGAACGGTGGAGGTACCACGCCGCGGCGAGGGGCGACCGGCGCACTCCGTGCCCGCAGAACACGAGGACCGGGCGGTGGTCGGCGTGCGCCTCCTCGACCAGTTTCGCCACTCGATCGAGGTTCGAGAGGATCGGGACGTCCCGCTCGCCATCATAGATCGTCACGCCCGCGTCCGCGGGGGTCTCGGCCGGCATCTCGTCGAGGACACAGAAGCGCGCGCCGTCGAACCCGACGGCGTCCTTCCAGCCGCCCACGAACACTCCGGGGGCGATCTCCGAGGCGCTCGGGCGTTCGGTTCGGGGTTTCCGGCGGGCTCGGGGTTTCGCGGCCATGACCCGGAGACGGTCCGGCCCTATATGGAGGGCCCGCCCAGTGGAACTCTCGACATGCGACTTATGCGGCCCCCCGGACCCGGGACACGCCTATAACGGCGGACCCCGTACGCACGCGATGCGCGTCGCACCGCAGGTCGCGCTCAGCCCCGAGGAGCGGGCGGCCCTGGAGCGCTGGGCCCGCGAAGCCCCGGCCTCTCCGAAAGGGCAGCGGGCTCGCGTGATCCTGGCGGCCGCGCGAGGGCTCACCAACCTCGAGATCGCGCGCCGGACACGGGTCCATCGACTGACGGTGGCCCGCTGGCGTACGGCGTTCCTCGCCTCTCGTATGGCCGGCGTGCAGGGGGAGCCCCGGCGTCTGCCGGAGGTCGGGCGCCTCTCCCCCGACACGGTGCGAGCGATCGTGTCCACCGGCGACGCGGCGGGTCTCTTCCGGGGGGACCCGGTCTCCGGCCGGCAATTGGCCCGCCAGCTCGGGGTCAGTCATACCACGGTACGTCGGGTCTGGCAGGCTCAAGGAGTCCGACCGCGCCGGGTCGCCTCCGCTCCGTTCCGGCCCGACCCTCCGGCTCCGTGGAAGGCCGTGGACGTACTGGCCGTCCGCATGGACCCGCCGAGCTTCGCGTTCGCGTTCCGCCTCGGTCGGTCGGTGCCCTCCCGACTGGCGGGAGTCGTTCCGGTGGGCTCGGACTCGCCTCTGGGTCCGATCTGGGGCGACGGCCCCTCCCCTCCGGTGCTTCCGCGCGAGCCTTCGGGGAGGCGTCCGTCCCCGGGCGAAACCCAGCGGGCTTCGGACCAGATGCTCCGCCTGTTGGAGCGTGTGCGCCTGCGCTCCGCGGTGCCCACCGGTTCCGTGGGAGCGATCGTTCGCCTATCGAGCTCGGCCGAGTCCGACCGATGGAGTCGGTGGACTTCGCGGCACCCCGAGGTCCTTCTAGAGCGGGTGCCGAGCTTCGAAGCATGGCGGAACCGAGTGACACGAAGGCTCACCGAGGTGGCCGCCGAGGCGGAGACGGCCGGCGAACGCACGATGAGCACGGAGATCGCTCGGTCGATTGCCCGTTCGATCGCCTCGTTCGAGCCCGGTCATGGCGCTTTCGAGTGGGTCGCCTCCGCGAGCGACACGCGGAGGGGTTCCGCCGCCCGTCGGCTTCGGCACGACCTGGCCGTCACCGGACACTCGGGCTTCGGGGATCGTCGGACGTCCCCTCCGCACGCAGGGAGGTTCGTCGGTCCCGATCCCCGGGCTCGGTCCATGGCCCGGAACGTGTTGCGCCGCTCGCTGGGCGTGGGGCGCGGGGACCGGGTCACGATCGACTGCTGGACCTCGACCTTGGAGTACGCGAACGCCCTGGTGCTCGAGACGCTCCGGCGTGGGGCCCAACCCCTTCTGGTGTACCAGGACGAACCCACGTACTGGTCCTCCACCGTCGAGGTGCGACCGGAGTTCCTCACCCGTCTCGGTGGGCATCGCAAGGCCGCGCTCGAGCGATCCGACGCGCTCGTGAGCTTCGTCGGGCCGAGCGACCGCGAGCGCTTCCACGCCCTGCCCCATGCCACGATGCTCAAGCTCTCGGACGCCCGGGACGACCTGTATCGCGCCGCCGCCCGCGCCGGCGTGCGCGCGGTCGAGATGGCGATGGGCCGAGCCTCCCCGGCCTCGGCGGCGATGTACGGCGTCGACCTGGACCGGTGGAGGAACGAGCTCGTCGAAGCCGCCCTGGTCGATCCCCGCGAGCTCCATCGCCTCGGGATCCGGCTCGCCGCCCGCTTACGGCGGGGCCGAGAGGTGCGGCTGACCCATCCGAACGGCACCGATCTGCGACTCGGTCTGCGCGGAGTGAGCCCGATCGTCTCCGACGGGATCGTCCCTCCCGCCTCTCGGGCTCCCTCGTGGCAGTTCGTCACCCTCCCGGCGGGCGTCGTGAACGTGGCTCTCGAGGAGGGATCGGCCGACGGGGTGTATCGATCGAACGTCACGAGCTCCATCGGTCTCATGGACTCGGTCGGGGAGCTGGCGGGCGGCGAGTGGACGTTCCGGAACGGCCGGCTGATCCGGTATGCGTTCGCCCGCGGTCGCGAGGCGTTCGATCAGAGCTACGGGCGTGCCGGTCCCGGCCGGGAAGTCCCCGGCACGCTCTCGATCGGCCTCAACGCCAAGACCGAGATCGCTCCCTTGCTCGAGGATCAGGGGCGGGGCATGGTCGGGCTGGTGCTCGGGCGCAACGATCACGTGGGAGGGTCGAACCACGTCCCCTGGTGGGGCTGGCTGTTCCTCCGCGAAGCGACGGTGACGGTCGATGACCGGCCGATCGTTCGTTCGGGCTCGATCGTCGCGTGACGACGTCTAGCCGGCCGCCGTGCGCGAGGCGATCCAGGCCCTCACTCGCGCCTCGACCTCGCGCAGGGGGACCGCCCCCTCGCCGAGCACCAGGTCGTGGAACGCCCGCACGTCGAACCGCTCGCCCAGCGTGCGCTCGGAGAGCGTGCGCAGCTCGCGGAACTTGAGCTGGCCGATCTTGTACGCCAGCGCCTGCCCGGGCCAGACGATGTACCGGTCGATCTCGACCCCGATGGCGTCGTCGCTCTGCCCGGTGTTCTCCCGGAACAGCTGGACCGCCCGCTCGCGGCTCCAGCCGAGCGCGTGCATCCCCGTGTCCACCACGAGGCGGATCGAACGCCAGATGTCGTAGCCGAGCTGGCCGAACTTGGAGTACGGGTCCTGGTAGAATCCGAGCTCCTCGCCGAGGCTCTCGGCGTACAGCCCCCATCCCTCGATGAACGAGGTCGGCCCCGTCTCCCGCCGGAAATCCGGAAGGTCGGCAAGCTCCTGGGAGATGGCGATCTGCAGATGATGGCCCGGCACGGCCTCGTGGAGCGCGAGCGCCTCCATCTCCCACTTGGGCCGGGTCCCGATGAGGTGGGTGTTGGCGTAGAAGTACCCCGGCCGACCGGCGGTGGCGGCCCCGGGCTGATAGTACGCCCCCGGGGACGACGCTTCGCGGTAGGCCGGCACGGGGAGGATCCCGTACGGAAGGCGAGGGAGCCGGCCGAAGAGCCGGCACAGCTGCGGGTCGGCCTTCTTGCCGATCACCCGGTACCCGTCGACGAGCGCCTCGGCTGTGGGCCAGAAGAACTTGGGATCGGTCTTGAGCCACTGGCAGAACTCGGCGAACGACCCGGTGAACCCGGACCGGCGCATGATCGATTCCATCTCGGTCCGGAGCCGGGCGACCTCCGCGAGCCCGATCTCGTGGATCTGCTGGGGCGAGAGATCGGTGGTCGTGTTGCGTCGGGCGAGGTACGCGTAGAGCCGCGCACCGTCCGGGAGGGCCGACGCCCCGACCGTGGTCCGGCACGCGGCCACGTACCGGTCGGTCAGGTAGCGATGGAGCTTCTCGAAGGCGGGGACGACCCGGTCGCGATAGACGGTCACGGCCTCGGCACGAAGCCGGCTCTGCTCGCCGGGGCCGACCATCGACGGAAACTCCTTGAACGGCTCGAGGAGCCCACTCTCCATCGGTTCGGCCGGGATGAGGTTCCGTACCTGGTCGGGCACTCGCGCGATCCCCACGTGAGGCGGCGAGTACCCGGCCCGGACCCCCCGGTCGAGGATCTCGAGGACGTGGTCGACCGCGGTCGGCAGGGCGCGGAGCCGGGCGAGTCGGTCGTCGAAGTCGCGCACGCGGTCGCGGGGAGCGATCTCCATCATCGCGGCCGCCGTGAGGTGGATCCCGTCCATCTGGTTCAGGGGCATCAGACTGTGGGCTGGCTCCCCCAGGTCGAACGGGATCGGGTCGAAGCCGAGGCTGACGCCTTCCTCGGCGTTCTGGATCATCCGATGGTAGAGGTCGTAGCTGAACCGGTCCGTCGGAGCGAGGCGCTGGCGGTCGATCGTGGCGAGCTCCCGGCCCGCATGGGCGAGATGCTCGCGCCGGGCGACTCGGCCGGTCTCCGACTCGTCGGTCCACCGGTCGTTCTGGCCGGGCGCCCCGATCGCGGTGGCGATCTCGGGGTAGTGGGCCAACCAGGCCCGCCAGTCGTTCGCCAGGAACGCGCGGAGCTGCGCGCCCGTTTCGGTGGTGCCGGCGGGAGTGCTCATCGAAGGGTCCTGAGGGCGAGCCACGGCAGCCCGGCGCCCTATATGAACCCCGGGGACCGGACGCCCGGCAAAAGGTTAACCTACCCCGGGTGGGTGACCGGGCCCCGTTCGGATGGATTCATGGCAGCGACCCTTCGCACCCGAGTGACCGCCGGCACCGCCGTCTTCCGTGGGGACCGCATCCTGCTCCTTCACCGCGCGTCGAATGCCAACAACCCGGGCCTCTGGGACCTCCCCGGGGGCCACGTGGAACCGGGCGAGTCGCTCGCGCACGCCGCCCGGCGTGAGACCCGGGAAGAGACCGGGTTCGACGTCCGGATCCGTGGGTTGTTCGCCGCCGAGGTCTACAACTCGATCACCCGGCGAGGCGAGCCCCGACCCGAGGTCGGGGTGTTCTTCCATTGCGCCGCGCCGGTGACGAAGCTTCCGTCGATCGACGTCGCCGAGCACTCCGAGTTCGCCTGGGTCCGGCGCGCGGACCTGGCAGCCTACCCCACGCTCCCACACCTCGAGAAGACAGTCCAGGCCGCGTTCGCGACCCGCAAGGCGGTCGCACGGGCGACCGGAAGCCGTCGCGATCGCTCCGGCACGGGTTTGCCGGAGAGTCTGGCCTTCCCCGTACCGGCCTGATTGGCCCCCCCGTCGAGGAGCCCCGCGCCCTCGATCCGGCATCGGACGAGCGACCGGCATCACAGCGCTCGCGGTAGGGGGCCGGAGCCGTCGCTCCCGTCG
>Ga0335073_10002778_pt1 | contig 24043 bp, 22 predicted proteins | sample Lox_Sample_22_FD_207093 | JGI IMG/M metagenome (GOLD analysis project Ga0335073, IMG submission 207093) | Soil microbial communities from Loxahatchee National Wildlife Refuge, Florida, United States - Lox_Sample_2.2 | ecosystem: Environmental > Terrestrial > Soil > Wetlands | place: USA... | reverse complement strand
ATCTACCTCTACGGTCCGACAGAACATGCCGGAGCAAATGGCGTTGGCTTTGCAGATTACGCGACCAGATGCCTCTACCTCTTTTTGCTGTTGGCCATAATGATGACAACCACTTGAAAGTAGTATTAATAAAAGCATTATTGGAATTGGTTGACGGTGGTGCTGTATGGGATGTATTCACGGTTCCTGATACATATCAGTCCATACAGCGAGCCAAGTAGCTACGTGCAAATGCTACAATCCGGCACAAGTCCTGAGCCTGAACGTGCCTGTCTATGGTTATATGGACGGGTTGGGTGCTTGAGGGTTTGGTATGTGAGCGTGGGGTGAGTTTGAGATGGCCGTGTCGTGAGGCCATAATCCCAAAGTCTTCTTGTGAGACCGATCATAATTGGTTTATGGGCTTAATGGCTGGAACAATCACTGCTGCTGTTGTCCAGATAACATATCCTTGATCGCCTTGACGACCTCACTCTTTTCCACCATTTTGCCTTCGAATGCGCCTCCCGGTCCAAACGCTCTTTTCATGACGTCGCCCATGGTAATTTTCCTGCTATCTGATCTCACGCTTTCCACCAGGTTTGTGACTGTCCGCCGAATGTCGGTCTCATCCATGGTCTTGACTTCGTGGGCATAATCCTCCAGAATCCGCAGTTGTTCCTCCTCCTTGACAACTAGATCCTTGCGGTCTGCCTTGTAGAATTCCTCGACTGCATTCCGCGATGAAGATATTCTCTTCTTCAAGAGTGACAACAGGGAAAGATCGTCATTTATCGGAGATGAGGTTTTGGAGCTGTTGGTGACGTCGGCAAGAATTGAGCGCAGGACTGCTAGGCGAGGAACATCCTTGGATCGCAGAGCGCTCTTCAAATCGTCTCTCAGCCGCGAGAGAAGTGCGGGTGGACTTGAAGGCGTAGCGTAGAAACAGCGCATGCATATTGGTATGTGAATAGGCGCAATTCGGTGACGGATCATGCCATGCCATACTCTCAAGCCAGGCGATGCCATTGTGAGGACCCTCTAGTTGGTGTCTCTAAGGAAAGGCGGCTCGACAATGCAGTTAGTGAAAATGAGACAGCAGTTCAATACGCTGCTAAAGGACCATGAACTTTTATTGTAACCTTTGAGTTTGATTTTAATGAAGTTGAGGAGCTCAGGTGTTCAGAGACTCAAGAAGTCACCAACCTTCGTTTCTCACGCGTCGCGACGTGGCCCAAGCTTCAATCTTTTGCGAAGCGCAACACATTCGGGCTCGACTGAAAACACAACCGCAAATTCACTCAATAGCCACCGCCTTCGCTTTCAATCAGTCGGCCGTTCTTCTGCGCAGTTGATGCCGGATATGCTCTGCTGATAGAAAGAGCTTGGAGGCGCTCGAGTGGAAATCGACCTGCTCTTCCTCAAGGCGTTTTCGTACATCGCCTTCTCCGTCTTTTCGAATCAACGCGCCGACAATGGCTTTCTCAATCCAAGGCACGCCACAGCGACCGCTTCCCGGCGCCTTCTTACAGACTCCTGCTGCGGCTCGCTCGCAGTCGATGTCGCAGCTTGGTGTAGCTGGTCGGCCTCCTGTCTTTCGTCTGCCATCAACAGGCTCACTTGCGCGACCTTCTGTTACGCCTGCAATCACTGCGCAACCCAGCTCACCCGAGTCGCCAATCGAAAAGGCAGCTAAAGCTATAAATTCGAAACAAGACCTCGACCGTCGCTTTCCTCCACTCGATGCATACGTCCCGCAAGGTGTATCCTCCGAATACGATGTACCAACCGCTGCACAATGGGCACCTTTTCAGCGAACAAGAATCTACGAGATTCCTGATAGAATCTTCGAACAATACAACCTCGCTGAAGTGTCGACTATGATGGGCTTGTTTGCTGAACTGCAGCACGCATGGGTTGCCATTGATAACGCGCTCTATCTCTGGGACTACACCCATCCGAACCCCGAGCTGCTGGGATTTGAAGAACAACCACAAACGATCACGGCCGTGAAACTAACAAAACCTCGTGCTGGCGTTTTTGTGCCATCTATCACACACGCTCTGATCGTTGCAAGCTTATTTGACATTTATGTCATCGGGTTGGCGAGCGAAAAGAGTCCTGCTGGAATCATCACCGCATCCTTGTATCAAACCGGCATGCACACTTCAGTAAAGGGTCTCAATGTCAGCGTAGTGGCCGGATCGGATAAAACTGGCAGGATCTTCTTCGGTGGGAGGAACACCAACGACGTTTACGAACTCACTTACCAGCAAGAAGAACGCTGGTTCCAGAGCAAATGTGGTAAAATCTGCCACACAGCTGAAAGCCTGATGGGCGTTGTATCCACCAAGGCCATTCAGAATCTTGCTTTCGGCGCATCCTCCAACCAAGAACACGTTGAAGACATGGTCGTTGACGACAGCCGTGACCTACTCTATGTTCTCTCCTCGAAATCAACGATCCGTGTATTCCACATCAAAGCCGGCAACGGCCTCACTCTCCTAATCACGAGGACTATAGCCAGTATCATGTCGAATATCTCTCACATCATCACTCGAATGGACCTTTTCCCTCGAGAACAGACCATTGTAGCAATTAATCCTATTTCTGCGTCCGAGTCGACTAGGCTAAATCTCATGGCAACCACTTCCCATGGGATGAGATTATTCTTTAGCGCAACATCTGGCTCCTACTCATACTATAGTTCCACCTCGACAGGAAATATCTCCAGCATGCAAGTTCATCATGTCCGGTTTCCTCCTCCGATGCCAGGTGCGGCGCCTCAGCAACCGTCACAGCCTTCCAGTGGAGCGTCAGGATATCAATTGACACAAGCAATTGACAGCCCGTCTAATGCACTAAAACCTGCAAGGATGGCCATCCGTTTGGCGCCTGGGTACTTCTTTTGCTTTAGCGAAAAGCAGCCTGGAATCGACACCTTATTCCTTTCTGCCCCAGATTCGGGAAGAATCAACCGAACGCAGGCCTCACAGCTTTCACTCTTCGCAGAAGGTGGGCAGTGGCTACCTTTGAATTGCCACGCAGAGGACATTGGTTCTGTTACCGCATCTTTTGCCGCTGCAACTTCATCAAATGCTGGATTCGGAAACGAACTTGCTGTGCAGTACGACATGCCAGCCGCAGAAATCGCAGTTCTAACAAATACCGGCGTTCACACTTTCAGACGACGGAGACTTGTAGACATTTTAGCGTCAACATTGAAAGTCAACGGCACCGAAGAAGCCTTCGATGACCTAGTCAAAAGATTCGTCTCACTCTATGGGCGTGATGAAACATGTGCTACAGCCCTTGCAGTCGCTTGTGGCCAAGGATTCGACTCTTCCAGTGATGGACGGCCTGCCAGCGTCACCGATCCAGAAGTGATCGAACAAGCTCGCCGGGCTTTCATTGAACATGGTGGCAAGGCGAGCCTGGACGATAATGTTGATCCATCAACGGAGAATGTCAGACTCTCCTCACGAGCGCAAGGCCTCGCAATGTACATGTCTCGACTTGTCCGCTCAGTGTGGAAAGCAAATGTTGTAAAGGAGGCATCTTCACCAACCGGAAGTCTTTCGGTGTCGTCTACCGTGCCGCTCAATAAGCTTCGCACATTGCAAAAGGACTTGACTCGACTGCAAGAATTTCTCGACAACAACAAGAGCTACATTGAGGGTTTGACTGGACCTGAGGCACTAGCAAGTGTCAAGAACCAACAGGAAGAATTCGCTTTGAAAGGCGAACATCAAGCTCTCAACGGTCAGGTTCGCTTGATCGCGAATATCATCGAGGGAATCGCATTTGTTATCGTGCTCTTTGACGAACCGGTAGACGAAATTGTTCTTTCGCTTGGAGATGGATCGCGACAACGTGTCCGTCAGTTGACTTACGAAGCGCTTTTCAGTACGGCAGATGGGCGTGATCTTGCCAAAGAATTGGTCAAAGCGATCGTTAATAGAAGCATTTCCAGAGGCTCAAATGTCGACACAGTTGCTGAAGCGCTAAGAAGAAGATGTGGCTCCTTCTGCAGTGCAGAGGATGTCGTGATTTTCAAGGCACAAGAGCAGCTCAAGAAGGCATCCGAGGCAGGTGCGGACTCTTCCTCCGGTCGGTCTTTACTCAATGAAAGCCTGAAACTCTTTGAAAAGGTTGCCGGCAGCCTTGCAATGGAACATCTCCAAATGGCAACCCAGCAGTATATTTCGATGGCATTTTACGCTGGAGCAATTCGCTTGGCCTTGACTGTCGCACAGGACCTCGACCGTGCCAACAGAGCACTATCTTGGATCAGAGATGGTTCACCGGACCCTGACCCAAGAAAGGCAGCATATGACAGTCGTATTCGCTGTTACCAGCTCATTGCTGAAGTTGTCAAGGCGGTCGACACTGTTAAAGCTTCGGCTGGAGACGATATTGCGGCGTCAAGCATTGCCCGTCGCAAGACAGAGGCATACAATGAGATTAACCAGTCAGACGATGAGGTGTGTCAGACTTTCCTCTACGATTGGTACCTGAGCCAAGGTTGGAGTGACCGTCTTCTTGAAATCAGCTCACCCTACGTCGTCAGCTATCTCCAACGCAAGAGTAAAGACGACGTTGCACACGCAGATCTATTATGGCAGTATTACGCGCACTACAGCGCGTTCTTTGAAGCCGCACAAATTCAGCTGCAACTTGCAAAGAGCGGCTTTAACTTGAGCCTATCACAGCGCATGGAATATCTCAGCCGTGCCAAAGCTAATGCTGCATCACGAATCCACAGCAACGGCTTGCGGGACTTTGGCCGTCCAACGCAGTCGCGTCAAGAGGTGCTTCGTGAAATTTCCGATCTCCTGGACATCGCGACTATTCAGGCGGAGCTTCTCAGCCTCTTAGAAAAGGATCCGCGCATGAGGGCCGACCGCAAGCCTGCGATAGTCGAGGAGCTGAACGGCAGTATCTTATCGCTGGACGAGGTAAGCGAGTTACTTCCGACTTCTTGTGTCTTGTACTTACAGTTTATTATAGCTCTACAACAATTATGCGGATCAAGCATCCTACTTCGACATCTGTCTCGTGATCTACCAATTCGCCGACTACCGCAACAGCGCCGATATCGCTGCTGCATGGCAAAACATTGTGCGAAGCGAACACGAAGCCTCCGAGGGCAGCAAAGACGTCGTGCCTTGGGAGGCCGTGGCAGAGAAAGTACGTACGCTGGGGCGGCGTCTCGAGCTTAGTGAGACAACCTTTTCAATCCCGATTGTCCTGCCTATCCTGCTTCAGTACACGATTGCCCACCCAGCACTTGGCCAACACAGAACTTGGCCCATCGATCTACTCGCCGATTTAACAGTCCCGTACGAGACTATTTTGTCGACTCTGGAATCGCTCTTCTATCGCAAGACAGAGTCTACGTGGGCGGGCGCCAAGCACGAACTCGTTGCTACGCTGATGGTGTACGTGAGTCAGAGGTGGCTGGAGCAGAGTGGAAGAGGAGGCGGCATCCCCTTTGGCAGCGAAGAAAACGTCGTAGCGGTTATGGATGTTCTAGCGGCGGTTCTAGACGACAAGCCGCCAGCCTTGGACGCGCAAGATAGAGAGAGTGCGAGCTTGGTGAGAGAGCAGATTGCGAGGATTTTGCGATAGGATATGCCAAACATGCTTGCAAGAGAGTCCAGTATGTTTTCGGAATCCAATATTCGGTACATGGCGAAAAGTTTGGCTTGAGCGTTTTGCATCTGGCCTAGGGGCTCAAAGGATTGCATTCTCGGAGTAATAGCACGAGAGTTGGATTAGTGTACAGCAGCAAGACTTTCTATGACAGCCGGTGTAAGATTATTGATATCTAAGTATACCATGGAGCATTCCTCGACGACTTTTGCTCATTTGTAGTGTGATTCGTTTTATCAGATCTAAGGGCACCACAGCATTTCTCACTGCATAGCACCGGAAATCCACCGTGGGGAAGGAGCCTACAACGCATCTAAATGCCATCCTTTTTCCCGTAGTACTCATTCATCTGCTCGAGCTCCTGAATTCCAATGCCATGCGCTTCATACGGAACCTTGCCAACACTTTTCCAGTATGCCCTCCGCTCCGCAATGATTTCTTCGGCCCATTGTTTCATTTCCGGTAACTCAATCCTCGTCGCCACGTATGAGAACTCGCCCAAGTCCACGTGGCCACCTTGAGACCGCTCATACTCGACCATCTGCAGCAGAAGCTCCATCTTGTCGACGTCGTGCACGAACTTTGCCTCGAGCGTCTGTGAATCCTCGTACTCGCGGAAGACAGCCTTGATGGCGGCGCCTTGCTCACCGCCGGCAACGTTGCCTAGCAGGTCTCCGCAGAGGTAGTCCATAGTCTCCTCCTCTCGCCTGCTCTTCTCGGATTTCGAGACACCGTCCACCGGAGTGATGTCGCCGACCAGCGCTTCGGCCATGTCGTGGATCAGAGCCATTTTTGTGCAGTGGGGAATGTTAAGGCGCGATGAGAGTGCCGGTGGAGCCAGCATCGTCAGAATCGACATGCGATACATGTGGTCTGCGATGGACTCGCCGTGTACGATTTTGAATCGGCGCCATCCTTCTCGTTTGCTCGTCTTCAGTCGCTCTATTAGGTGGAAGAAGGGAATTGGCGAAGTCGAACCGGCTTGAGGGCGGTGATCTAGAGTGCTAAGAACGGTTTCCGGAGTCCACTTCGATTCTGCCTGGCTTGGAGTGAGAACTCCGGACTTGGAGCTTGGAGGTGTACTGGCTTCTATTGCTTCTTCAACCATCCTGGAAGGGCTGGAGGCGTGGGACGGAAAAGTGTTGTTGAACTGTTGATGATTGGGATGCAGCAGTATCTAATAAACTATTGATTCATTAAGGAATTTCTCAAGCTCTTATTTATAGACCGAAGGCAGAAGGCTGAGATTTGTTACCTGTGTACCAGTAGTTTGACGCTGCTCTTGCCCTATAAACAAACCTCCATGCTAGCGCAAAGCACGCGCACAGATCGCAGTCCCTCTTCTGCGCACCCCACGGGCAATAAAGACGACAAGCATATACACCCGCATAGAGAATATAACAGACTCAATTCTCAGTAATGCTCAGACTGGAACCAACATGAAGAATGTCCCGCCAAAATCTAACCACGACTACACACCCTCCCTCTTCTCGCCGCCCACTCACTCCTTTACTCCTCACGAATTTGCGACTCCTTGATCTCGATCGACTTCCTGACTGGCCTTCCATAACAACGAAGTCCTTTTCGACTACCGATACGCAGCAGAATCAGAAGCAACGTATCAGATGTGTAGAGTGGACACTATATCGCCTGTTCGAACTCTGGGATCCAGATGAAACGAGGGAGAAGCTGCAGCCATTCTTCCCTCCTCTCGAACCTCTGCAATCGTTGAACCTCCGTGCTGCACTATTTCGCTGTCTTGACCAGCTCAAGAAAAATGGCGTGCTCGGGAGGGAATGTATGCTTCGAAAAACGATGCTGGATGAGTGTAAAGGGGAGAGGCTCATGGAAGTGCTGCTACTGTTCTCCACCGCCGTTCTTCGAAGGGTGGAGATGTCTGAAAGGAATGGACGAGACCAGCCTATAGCTATGAGGCTAGCTACATCATCTTTCCTCAATGCCGCTCAGCAGGGCTCCCTACTTCCATTGTCGCTGGCTCTGCGCGCTGATCTTGGGCGGTTACTTCGTGTGAAAGCGGAGAAGAAGACAAGGTGTGACAATTTTCGGGAGCTTCTGAGCCACAAAGAACAGCAGCTCCTTGAGCGAATGAAAGATTGTCAAAAGTCTGAGAGACTCGAGATTTCACCTGCGGAAGAGGCAGCGATTAGGAGTCAACTGAAAGCCAACTGGCTTGGAGATACTACGTGGTTGGATGCTATCCTTCATGGCGACGATGACAATCCCGGTGATATGCCACTCAAACGTCCATTCAATGAAGTATGGAATGTGATTGCCAACGGCGGATCCCTTCCAGCGGAAACTGGCGATGGCGGATTGCTGGCAAACCTGGAGCATCGCATAACTTTGCAGAAGGAAAGACTCACACAATGGCAAACATTTCAAGAGAAGATTTCGAGTGCAACTGGACCGAGCCATTCAGCGGCTCCTCAACTGGACGAGAGCAAAGCCTCACGTAAAGTGATCTTTCACTTCGATAAGCACCAAGATTTTCATTTGTCTCGGGTTCAGCTTAATGGAGATATCGAATCCTCATCTCCAGCCAGTAAATCAATCATATCTTCAACATACGCCGGTATTGTTGATAGGATGAAGAAGGAAATCGCAGAAGCCTCCAAAACTGGTAGAGACATGAGGGTTCGCAGACTGTCACCCAGTGTTGAAGAAGCAACACAGCGTAGGAGCTCGAATTTCAATGCACAGGCGGTCCAAGATTCTGCGACCGCAGCATCCAAAAAAGCGGACTATACGTCTCCTTCTGGTCCTAATGGTCCCGGTCCAGGCTTGCTCGGAAGCACTGGATCGCAATCCATGTCTGACAGAAGTACCTCTGTGAGCTCGATATTTTCTCCAGCCAAGCAACAAGACATTCCAGAGCAACCAAGTAGTCCCGCGGATATATCTATTACAGATATTCTAGGACTAGGTAAACTGAAGGACGGTGACAACGCTCCAGATGCCTCTCCTGCCATTTCCGAGACCAGCCCACAGGTTACCGAAAGAACCCTTCACGCTTCGGAAAGCACCAAAGTCACCAGATCGAACGAAGATGCGGATCCTGCAAATGTCATTATCACTTCGGTTCTCACTGCAGCTCCAACACCTATCAAGCCAATCACCCTATCACTTGTAGAGCGTACGCGCCTGTCTATGGCTAGTGTAAAGCCGCAAACAGCACCATCACCATTGAGAGAAGAGATTCCGTCTTCGCCTACTGAAGAGGAACCTGAAACACCAGAAGTATTGGACCGCAGAGCCAGCCTGCTCGAACGAACACGGCAGTCAATGTCCTTACTCCCATCGCAAGGCGCGGTTCGATCAAAGAAGCCGATGAACAAAAGGCCTAGACCATCGTCCGCGATATATCCCATCAATCAATTCGAAACCCCTAGTAGGCCCAAGGACGTGCCTATGCGCAACTCGACGCCGACAGAGAAACTCTTCTCTCCTGACGCGGAGTACTCTAGCGTATTTAAGAGCAGACCCAAGGTGGCTTTGAGTCCCGTCTTTTCACCTGACGATTCGACGTTGCCTGCAATTGATAGCAGTTCCGAACTAGATGATTCGTCGCTGGAGAACGTGTTGAGCAATTCTAGTCCACTGGCTGCGAGGATCTTTTCGGCTGAGGCAAAGTAAAAAAGACAATGAAGAGCTGTATGATAGCTGCGAGGTCAAGTGTGAAGAACTGCTTCAGCTAATATCGAAATTAAGGGATTGTATACACAAGTCTCATCTAAGATCTTTTTAATCGCCGCGAGTTACTTATTCCTGAGCGAGCACTGCCTTTGCTGCCCTGGCCGTCATAATCAAGAGCACAGCGCTGCTAGTGACGAAAAGCGTGAAGCGTCGGGGAATGTTGTTTCCCATCGTCTGCACAAGACTGTGCAAGATTCTAACCCCGACGTAGGCCCAAGCCAAATACAGGTCCGTCTTGTTCACGGCCGACTTCGCCCCAGGAATCACATTCTTCGCAAGCAATGCCAAGACCAAACTCACGGCATAGAACTGCGTCGGTTGCTCCAAAAGGTGATTGTAGTTGTCGGCAGGCCAACGAGCCCGCGCATCAATCCTGGAGGCGAACTGGTCCTTCGTCATGGCCTTGACCGAATTGGGCGTCAACGCAGCTGAGAGAAACATTTCATTTTAGTATCTTGGTAGAATGCTAGATGGACGCGATCCAGTGCCAGACGATGTGGTAGTTCGGGGCTATTTCCGCTTACCTTTCTGCATTGCGGGAATACGTTCCGCATACATCCATCCTTCCATAACGAAAGTCCAGGCATTGAGGGCAACGATCGGCCCCAGGAATGAGGTGCCTGTAACAGGGTTAAAGGAGACCATGATGCCTGAAAGTAATGGAGCTCAGATGTATCAATTGATGCAATACTAATATGGAAATTGGAGAGAACACGACAGAACGGCCAGGCAGCCGAGGTTTTAAGCACAAACGTCGGCGCAATCGTTATGCCGAGGGTGCAACAATGGGAGCTCTAGTGCGAGAATATACGACGAGTTCTCGAAGCTGTTGCCTGAAACCTTCTGCATCTATCACCATTTGTAGTCCTGCTCGACTGGTCGTCCTTCAGACTCGCTACGGCTCCTGATGTCCTCGCGCTTGCTGACACAGCAGACAGATGGCGAGGCAACGGTGTTCACGTGATTGCCCGCCGCATGCTGTAAAATGCTAATAGCGGAACGTCGGCGAAAACATTGGGTGATACAGCAATAACTTTGAAGTACATACGAGGGTATTCAAACTGCGACAAGTTCTACCTGAAACACCATTCTTTTCGCTACGGTAGGCAGACACTTGGTGGCACGAGCTTTCCAGCGTCATTAATGTCTAACCTAGCACACAAGTCGCAGCTCTCGTTTGTCATCTCACAAAGCTTCTACACCTAGTTATTCCGCATTCTTCCTTGACAAAGTGTTAGTTCTCTATGATCGTTTCGCGACAACTTGCCCAAGCCGCTCTAGCGAGTAATGGTCTGCTCCTCGTGAAGTGATGGAAACGAAAGTCTTGTAAAGACTCGGCCGAAGCTGCTATGATGTTTCTTTTCTCCGTTGGCTGTCATGCCAGTAGTAAACATTGACCGTTTGAATTGGGGAGATATTCGAAGAGCGCCCCGAAGGTCCCTCGCAACTGGTCACATTGTGCATCACAGGGGGTGCAAGAATTCCGTGCGCTGAGGGCTTTTTTTCGATTCTCACCAAAACTCACCAACTTCAGCACCTCCTAACACAACGAATATGGGCTCAATTTTGAACTTAAAAGCTTATTTAGTCAATAGGTAGCCTATATTTTATATTGTTAAAATTTTAAGAAAACGAAATCAGTTTTAGGTGGCTAAATTTCAATGTGAAGCGAAAGTTGCAATTTCCTCTAACAAATATTGATGCCTGAGTAAGGCATAAAAACAATTTGGTGGAGAAAAACGCACATTTGGCTTCGCAGCAAAATTTAGCCACCTAAAACTGATTCTGTTTTCTTAAAATTTTAACTGCGTATATTTCAGCCTATTCCAAACCTACCAAAGTTAAAATATTGAAAATTAAGTGCATGGAAGAGAAGATATGTGGCGCCAAAGTTGGCGAGTTTTGGTGAGAACCGCCAAAATCGCCTCAGCGCACGGAATTCTTGCACCCCCTGTGAATAGGCAGATCAGGCTTCAAGGCAGAAAATCTGCTCCGGGTTACACACTCCGCTCAACCCCTTCTTCACCTCACCGCCAGAAGAACCTATCCTCTTTCCTTCAATTCAGGCAATTGAGAATGTGGAGGCTTATATTGATGGGTTGCACAAAATGGAGACCATGTCATCGGCGCGATTGCATGAATTGACGCGTTCCGGAAGTAGGTGGCTATTCATCTCCTTACCCCGCAAAGGGAGATTTCCAAGTATCCGGCTAAAGTCTGTATAATTTGAAATTCTGATCTGATTTGTGGTCTAATATATTGGTTTCCTACGTTTCATGGTTAATTTCAATTACCTATCATCATGTCTTCTCATGCAAGATGGACCGAACAACGCGGCAAGCGTCCCGCTCGAGTTGCAAACTGCTCCGGTTACAAAGCAGACCCAGGCTACAAGATGCTTGAGCAAGCCTCGTTAGGAGATGTTGACTTCATAACGGGTGACTATTTGGCCGAAGTCAACATTGCTGAAAATGCCGAAGCAATGGTAGCGGGAACACACCCTGGATATGAGTTCACGGCCTGGGATGGTATTCAACAAAGTATCGATGTCTTGAACGAGAAGAGGATCAAGGTTATTGTTAATGGAGGCGCACTAAATCCGAGAGGGCTTGCGGAGCGAGTGTGTAAGCTCGTGAAGGAAAAAGGATATGGCCTAAAGGTAGCTTGGATCGAGGGTGACAATCTGCTTGCGGAGGCGAAGGAAATGGCTAGGAACGGGGAGTTGCCACCACATTTGGATAGCGGAAATGAAGATGTGCACGTGGCCAAAGGTGTGACACAATCGCCAGACAGTCAGAAAAAGCCCATTGTCAGCGCCAATGCATATCTCGGTGCCAGGGAAATAACGAAGGCGTTGGAACTTGGCGCAGATATTGTCATAGCTGGTCGAGTAGCCGACGCATCACCGGTGAGTTTCATGAAGACTACTGATGAGAAGCATCTCTGATAAGAACAGGTGATTGGAGCAGCATGGTACTGGCACTCGTGGTCAGAAACAGATTATGACCGACTTGCAGGTGCATTGGTTGCTGGTCACCTAATCGAGTGCTCCGGTTACGTGACAGGTTCCAATTTCGCTGGATTTTATGAATGGCCGCTTGATTCGCTCTACGACATTCCATTCGGTATCGCAGAGGTTGCCGCTGACGGGACCTGTGTTGTAACGAAGCATGAGAACACCAAAGGCATGGTTACTTCGGATACCGTCAAGACGCAATTCTTGTACGAACTTCAGGGCAATGTCTACCTGAACAGCGACGTGAAAGCGTACTTGGATGATGTGAAGATTGCTGATGTTGGCAAAGATAGAGTACGCTTGAGTGGAATCCGAGGAGCTCCGCCACCGCCGACGACAAAATTGGCAATCTTCTACCGTGGTGGGTTCCAGAGCGAGCTCGTTGTAAACGCAACTGGTTACGGAACGGCGCAGAAGTGGCAGCTGCAAGAGAAGATCATTCGAAACGGACTGAAACGTCGAAATTTGCTTGATCAGTTTGATATCCTCGAGTTCCAAGTCTGCGGAGTTCCAAAAGAAAACCCTCGAACTCAATTGGAAAGCACTTCGTACTTGCGAATCTTTACGGAAGCCGCAACACAGCAACCTGGACTTGGTTTGCTTGGAGTATTTGGCGAATACGCTATGCAGCACTTTTCTGGGTTCCACAACTCTTTGGACATGCGTACAGCAATCCCGAGGTCTTTTCTTTCTTTCTATCCAGCGCTGTATCCTCAGGATAGCCTCAAGTGTGCTGTGAACATTCTATCAGCAGACGGTGAGTTGACACACAGAGAAGAGACGCACCATCCGGTTAAATGCGAAAAGCTTGAACCGAGAGAGAGTTACGACACAAAAAATCCTGTACCGTTATCAGACTTTGGTTCAACGCGGATGGCTAGGATCGGTGACATCGCCCTCGCGCGGTCTGGAGACAAAGGAGGTAACTGCAACTTTGGAATTTATGTGCGAGATCCTGAGGCCTGGCCTTGGTTGCGATCATTCCTGTCACGAGAAAAGATGCAGGATCTCATTCAGGGTGACTGGCAAGATGACTACTTCTTGGAAAGAGTTGAATTCCCCAATATCATGGCCCTTCACTTTGTCGTCTATGGTATCCTTGGTAGAGGCGTATCTGGCAGCAGCAGATTGGATGCGCTAGGGAAAGGATTCGCTGACTATGTGCGGGATAAATGGGTTCCAATACCGACAAAGTTTTTGGAAAAGGTCAAGTACGTCGGTGGATTGCGAACAGATCACGTCAACGGCGTGAAGATGTGAAAGATTGACCTTGGAGCGGTCTGGGCGCATATACATCAACTCAAGATAATTTCGACGCAGGAAGAGAGCTGAGCTTGCAAGGGAATTAAATGCAAACAAGCGTTCAAACAACGCTCACTATAGCGAAGCCTTCTCCGGTTGGGCCGCGTTTTGTGGTGAAAATACGATGCTAGATGCAAGCCTCAATGCATGGCAAGTCAGTTTAGTGTACTTTGTGATCCTCGTGTGGGGAAGTTTTCAGGCACCTCGGTGCAAATGCGGTCGATGCTCGCGATTACTGACGAGTCGCGTGAGAAAACGGAGGACAAGGGGGAAGAATAGAGTAGAGCCAGGATAATAGCGTTGACAGGCTGAAACGTGGTGACGTTCAAACAATCTAGGGAGGCGGAAAGTCGGAGATTGTAACCGAACGTCGCGCCTCGGATCGGAGGCGAGAATCTCGGTCGAATAAGGTAGAGTAAGCAAGCATTGGGCTCGTGGCAACCTAGCACGCAGTCTTCCATAACTCCATATTGCACCACGCCAATCCAAAAATACGTTAATATAGACGTAACGTCCCGACTGTCCGAGCTCGCCATAACTAGTCCATCCCGAGGCTTCAAGCTAGAAGGGAATACGCCACAGCCATTGCAGACAGACGGGCGTGATTGTCGCTTGCTCATGACCTTAGAAGATGACAATATCGTGGCCTTCAGTCCTAAAACTTGACGTGGTGGAGATTGAGGACGACTAATGGATCTTCCTCGCATTAAAACAGAAGTACGGTAGTTGTAGATCTACCCGATGCATACGTCGGGTGGCTGGTGGTCAGTTTCATTTAGCAACGGTGATTCGCTTCTCTGCGCAGCACGGAGAACCACGGCTGGCCAGTCACGTTTCGAGAACGATTCCAGTTGTCCTCATACTGCATTTCCAGATCTGAAATGGTGGCAAGAGCAAGGATTTTCACATGGCACTTTCCTCGGATCGCGGGGAGAAGCTGCATTCCTTCCAAATACCAAGCATCTTGAAACGATGTACTGTGGTTGCTGCAAAGCTACTTGAAACACTGCGAGGGAATGCATCTGTCATAGATCAACATCTGGCCATCTACGGCATCAATCTGTCCAACATAGGTTTAGCTCGCCAATTGCCCGATTCCGTCACTGGTTTTCGTGGAGCTGAGACTCTCGCATATCGAGTGATGCTCGACTCAGTGATGTCAGGCCGCGGTTGTACGATCAATCGCGCCGAGCGGATGACTGAGAACTGCTGCTGGCTCCGTTCTTATATTTGAAGCTGTCCTACTGAACTGATGTGAAACGCTTTTCAACCCAGCTCCACCACCTTCTTCGCTTTCCACCCTAGATTTCTACTGTATACAAAGTCTTGGCCCAACCGAAACCACTTAGCTAAGAACATCTTGAGAATGGCTCGCGAAACAAACTCTCGATACCAAAACCAAACATACAGTGTACACGACAAGGACTATAAGGACTATCTTGGCGGTGAGCATGAACACGCCAATGCTATTGCTTGTTTTCCGTTCTAATCAGCCGTATAGGATATGGTCATGATCAATTCAAGTCCTCTTCGGATACTGAGCCGTTGAAGAGAATCCGTACTGCAGGCAGCATCTCGATTTCACCTGAGCTCTTTGAAAAGCTCTATCTTTCACCGCAGAACCAAGTCAAAGGCGAGGCTCGCAAGACCTTCGGCAATCCTACTCCATTAGCCCTTGCCGGGTTCATACTTAGTTTGTCTCCCCTAAGCTGCGAGCTCATGGGTTGGCGAGGCACCAATGGTCCGTCAGTTGGAGATGCAGGTATTGCGACCTATGCCTTCTTTGGTGGTTTGCTCATGGTGCTCGGTGGAATTGGAGAAGTAGGTCCACCAAATGTTCTTCGACGAATATATTACTAACATGAGGGCAGTTTATTCTGGGCAACACCTTCCCATTTGTCGTCTTTGGCACCTACGGTGAGCAAGGCCTATCAGCACTCTTCTCCATGACTCACAAGCTAATTTCTCCAGGCGCATGGTGGCTAGGATTTTCTGGAACTCTTCAACCTGCCTTCAACGCATATGGCGCGTATGCCACTGATCCATCCAATCCAGCAACTGGGGCCGAAACTCCAGCCTTTCACTCAAGCTTCGCTTTCATCCTCCTTGCCATGGGCCTGCTCAGTTTTGTATATCTTATCTTGTCCCTGCGCACCAACATCGTATACTTTATGATCTTCCTCACCCTTTTGCTTACATTCTGCTGTCTGGCTGGAGGAGACTGGCAACTCGCAAATGGCAACAAGGATCTGGCTGGGGGACTTCAGATGGCAGGCGGAGTGTTTGGTCTCATCTCATGTGCTTGCGGGTGGTGGATATTCTTCGCCATTATGCTTGAAGCCCTGGACTTCCCGTTCAAGCTTCCAGGTAAGCTTTCAGCTACAATGAACTCTGGGCATTCATGACGCTTACGTTTATTTCACAGTTGGTGACCTATCTACACTCATTAGGTCAGGCAGTGAGAAAGTAGCGGCGCGATCGCGTGGGCGAGGTGGTGATCGCAACGTCTAAGCAAGACGGCATCACAACTTCAGTCGCATTCTTACGTTCGCCAACCGATCATGGTAGATGTCCTCTCCTTCTTTCGAGTTACAAGGTCCCGGAAGGGGATCTCATGAGTCCCTCGGGTAGAAAATTGTTTCAATCACGCCGCGGGAGTCTTTGCCGATTTTCAAACATAGAGAAGGATGCTGTTTGATTTATTTGCATTCATACTACCAAAAGCAACTGAATTGATGATACAGTTCTCATGAAAGAGCTTGCTCGCATCGTTGCTGTGTTCAAAAACAATAGAAAGTGCAGACAACAGCGCTCTCATGCCAAGACAAACTTCTCTGCTGGAACGACGCTGATTTAAAGCCACCCGTTGATGTTTCCCTTTGTGCGAATGCAAGATCTTCGTGCAGCACGTTCGGCTCGTGGATCCAGTCCACCTCAGTTCAACAAATTGGGCACGGAGAGGACCGGAATAGAACGCTCTCGGTCACCTGAGGTGGTTGAACGTGACTGGCCGAATTTACGTAAAGGTTGAATTTACTCTACCATTGCTAAATTAAGACTTCTTCTTGTCGGCAATATCAGTTCCAATGCCCTTTGCCCTAGCGGTCGTGAGGACGGTATCCAGCCGGCCAAACATGTCCACGGCCATGAACACAGCTGGTGAAAGTTAGTGGATTTTCCACGTCATCCGGAACAAGCTGGGGAACCGCAGGACAACATACACAAAGCCAAGTAAGGCACGTAGAGTTGAGCGAGGTTGAGCTTTTCTTGATCCGAATAACCAGTCCATGAAAGGTAATCAGCAACGCAAGTTAAGGTAGTAATAGCTGTTTCCATAGCAAATATTAGGAGTTGGAGCGGTAATTTCGGATCGTCTGGACCACATTTCAGCTTCCATGTTACATCGAAATGATTGACGCCGACTCAGAGTACTCACCTCGGACGAGCGCTCCTATAGCCCACAGACTAAGAGGACCATGATAAAGGAGTTCAAGCCACATGTAAGTGACGAACCAGGCCCTAGATCCTCGTCATGAGCACTCTCACGAAACATTGGAGACAAGTCTTACGGTGGGTTGATGAAGAATTGATCACGGTACGTCTTGATGTACCAGCCTCGAAGCTCAGTCATGAAAACGGGTCGAATTTCAGCGGGATACAGAGGATAAAGATCAACGACTAGACCAAAGTTTGACTATGTCAGCTCGTAATACAATCTCCTCACATCAAATGGCATACCAAACATGATTGGCAAATGAATGATGAAGAACACCAAATAGAGCATGTCACGCTTCCGCGCAAATATTGATCGAGCCATGGGGAATGTCGTCTCTGAGAGTCTCTCTGTTGTTGCGTTGTGATCGTTGTTTGTGGGTGTTGAACGCCCAAAGTACTCCGTATCGTATTGGCCAGTGCTTGAGCACGGTCCAACTCCCTTGCACGCGCTCAACACGTTGCGGATCTATCCCCGGATTTCTCAGGGGCTTAGCAAGAAACAATCTGCAAGAATCAAGAAACGTTATCCAATCGCACAGTGCTGCGCATTAATAGTTGTCGCTCATTCCTGCTGCACATTCTTCCCTCACTCATTATCTTTTCCTTAGAACACCGCACTCAATGGCATCCCCAATGACGATAGAGAGAAAACCTCTGCCGGGCGATTTGAAGAAGGAGCCGACGCTTGAATCCGACTATGGTTTTGATTTATCGGACGTGGAAGTGAAGGAAGAGTCCATTGCCCGTCCTCCCAGGTCGATGAGAGTGCTGGGATGGGAGATATCAGCGCGGCGAGCAAATCCGGCGGCAGCAGATTCAATACCAACGTCGCGTAGAGGACGATTCGCGGGTTTCTCCGCAAAATTTGACAGAGCTATTCCGCCGAATCAAAGGTATCTGGGCAGAAGCAGAAGAACGTTTCTGCTCATAGCTGGCACCATCTTGCTCCTTCTACTTGGATTGGTGATCGGCTTGGCCGTTGGACTAACCATCGGCAAGAGAGGGTACGCGCTTCATTCCTAAACTCACTTATTTTATCCTAATTGCGTGCAGACCACAGGATCTCCCGCTGCCGACAAATGCCGAGCCACACACCGGCGATCTGACGTACTACTTAACGACTGACACGCCCGTGTTGGGCGCGTGCGGAAACTACATTACGGATGAAGATTACATTGTCGCGGTGAGCCATTATGTCTACGACGCCGCGCAAACTGGCTCGGATCCGAACACGAACCCTCTCTGCGGGAAGAAGCTTAGAGCGACGCGATATGACAGTTCAGTCGGCGGATGGCGAAGTGCAGATCTTACGGTGCAGGACAGATGCGTCGGCTGTCAACCAAACGACATCGACACCACCACCACGGTATTCGATCAACTCGCAGTGGAAGCACAGGGAAGAGTCAACGTTACCTGGGCTTGGCTCGACACGTAGACTTCGGTTTGGAGGCGTGCAACGGAAGCGACGATATCACCATCATCCTACTTTATCCTCGGTGATATTCCACTTCACTTCCTCGCAGCCAACGGTCAACGCTATCAAGAACGTGTGATCACGGGATCTTTTGCGCATCAAGACAGTCGACATTGCATACATACAGCCTGACGACAGTTCTTGAACGAAAGTTGCCGTGTCCCGATTCCGGAAATCACAACATTAGCACTGCACTCGGTTGCTAAGAACAGTGACTGCTTGGACGATGGCAGCATACCATCACATCGCATTGACCACGGGAACGGTTATACGGCTAAAGATCTCCGCGGCGATTAATCGTTCCGAGTATGTCGCTGCTACTAGAGGAAATGTCGATTCGAAGGCTCCGCACTCTCCGCTTGTCGCTTTGTAAGGGTAGGCGAAGGTTTCACAGAGGAACTTCCTGTAAATAATATCATAATCGTTTAGTGGATATATCTCAGCCCGCCCCAGAGGAATTCGGCCTGCATATTTCACAAACATCACGCAAAATCGAAGTCAAATTATGGTAGTACGGTTCCATATGATAACACACCCTCCATGTTGCTGGGCCGCTAGCGCTTTTCGGTAATTCCATTGGATTGTCTGAGAATTAATCACCTACGCGCAACCAGAACAGCATATCAACAGCCACAGGCATAAAGACTATCACCGCCACAACCTGCCCGAAACTCCAGTCAAGATCTCCATCCAAATTTCCCGTAGCCCTGGACATCTCAAGTTGCTCCGTTTGTAGCCTCAAATACGTCCAGAATTGCGCTACGAAAAGTAGTGGTAAAAGGAAAAGCAACGTCTCTCGGATCCTGCTAACTTCCGCAATGCGTTGAAATGACTCCTGAAGAGTTGGATAACTATCTGAGAAGTGTTTCTCGATCGCAAGGATAATGATTTTGCCCATTGTAATAACAGCGAGAAGAAGGAATGTGCCGACACGGAAGAAGGACATTGCTTTCTCTTCAGTCGTCGAATGTCGTGAAATCCCCGCCCAACAAATGTTCTCGATGATGCTGAAATCGCTGTCGGAAATGACGGCACCAGTTCCCGAACCGATTTGGCTAGGACCAAACATGACAAGCATGGTAGATAGGAAAGGGTAGACGGACAGCATCCAGCATATAAGGTACAGCCGTAAACGGAGGGACTTGAGCGCCTTTTCTTGGCGTTCTATGTTGTTCCATTCCGTCGATGGCTGAGTTTGGATTTTGGTATGAGCTTGTCCGCTTGTAGAGGGAGCTGAGGTGTCCGAATTACGTAGAGAGAAGAGCTCGGGATACAAAACTCCATACAGGACGGGAAGGAGAGAGAGGAGAGATATCGACCAGGTGATTTCCATCGTTAATGCGCCCATGCCATTGGCGTTGAGACCGTAATTCACGCGCACAAGCACAACGATGGCAGCGATTTGGAGGGAGAAGGTGAAGAAGACAGCGCTGGTGTAGAACGAGTCAAGCGTTCTAGCCATTACTCTGGCAAAGCGGCCACCTCCACTACGCTGGCAGGATAGCGCAGCGAGAATAAAGATGAAGGCGAGGATGTTTTCCAGGCAATATCCGACCGTCATCTATCTTAGTGAAGGTTGTAAGAAGAGAGAATCTTTCTAAGGATCTATCCCCTATTCCAGAGATATCGGGGTTTCCTGATCCCCACAAAGCACTGCAGACTTCGGTCTTGCATCTTGAGACGAGGCTGAGATCGCCACCAGTTGATATGTTGATGGCTTGGATATAATTCGCAAAACTTGTCCGTGATGATAAGAGGGACCAGTCCGTACAGTTCTGGGTGGCCATCTTTTGCCAAAGTGCATTATTGTTACGAACAACGGTGAGAGCTCAAGCCTTGGTGCAGTGGTGGCGGTATTTGTCGTGCCAGCTCTCTGCAAGCTATCTAACCGAACCATACAATAATTACAGTGGCGTTACACACGCAGATGGTGTAACTTCACTATTCCCGAGTCGCAAAGAACCTGGACTTCGGTTGAGGCCCAGGCCATCATATTTGTTTTGATGGCTTGGGAGGCTTTGCTGCCGGTGCGACTAGACTTTCAGCTGAGGTTCTGGGCGGCGACATTTGTTTTGATCATGGCACTGAATCTTTTAGGCTACCACATTCGGGCTGACGGGCCCGGTGTGGGGTAATTAGAGTATAATATCCGGAGTGGAAAAGCCCCTTCAGGAAACTGAGGCACCCCTTCCTGGTATAGCGCCTCCTGCCCTGCCCCTCTTACTAAGCCCTCTCTGCCTCGACATCAAACCATAAAAGGTCAACGATTTCCCTCCGCACTTTCCTTACCTTTCAATACTCTCTTCTCATCCTCCTCAATTCCCCCACCTATTCTCAGCCGTGCCGTCGCCGCAATTAGACCCTAGATCCCCGTCAGTGAGGCATTTTCCTCTCTCTTCTAAGCTGTTCGTGGATAGTGTTTGCGACGCACACTTGCTTCGCTCACCCTCCCTTCCCTTCATACACCACTTCCATCTCGTGACTCATATTAACATGTTGCATAGTCAGGCTGAGGAATTCGAGCAATTGCTTCTGCCGTCACATCTTGAAGTACTCCCGTGGTGGCTTCTAAGAGTGCGCGAACCCTTTCCTACGCCGCGAAACTATGCTCAGTCGTTCACACCAGATTCTGCGTAGCATGTCTTGCGAGAGCGAAGGTCCGCTGGATAACCACCGCTACCCCTGGCTGCTTCATCTTCGTCCGTCGCTCGTCTGTCGACACGGGTCCGGCGCATCAGCCGGCTCGATACGCCAATGCATTTAGAGCGTGCGCACTTGTCGCTTGATCTCATCGCCTCCTTTCTGGACAGCGATCGCCCCCTGATCCTAGAAATTGGCCGCCTGAAATAATGAAGGAGTGGCGAACACGAAGGCTGATATCGATCACCTGCGGCTCGATTTCGCGATGCGCCTCGGTTGGAGCCACGGGATGGGACTCATCGCCAATAGGGAACACTGGATGGAACTTGGAGGCTAGGCATTACGTATAACGGGGATTGTTGCGATGCGCCTCGCTCTTCGACTCGCCGACTAGGTGGGGCTGCTTTGCATAAAGGGATATGATAAGATGCACCTACGGAGTGGGCGCCTGCCGCTACACAATTAGTGAGCTGAGTTTTGCATTGCTTACGCTCCTAACTGGACCGCTTCAATGGAACGCGTAATACGAGGCGGCATGGGACGGAGGCGATTCGATTCTGGTTCTCTGCCTCTGTTAGAATGAAAGGCAATGGAATGAAGCCAAGTTGCAAAGACGTGCCCCCTGGGGTTTAAGGTGAGCCCTCTCGCCGGTCTGTTCTTGAAACAATGGGCTGTAGTGACTGCCATAGTTTACAACGATGAATGCCGCTGTTAGTACCTTCACTTTCGACACGTCTCGCAGCTTTATACCGTATGTTGCTCCCAGTCTTCCAGTCGCGCAACCTCGTAAGAGCGGATGTGAAGATTACACAAACAAATGCCGGCCGTCTGAAGATGCCGCATTTGAAAATGATGGTACAGCTCAAGAGGATAGAACGAACCTCTCAAAAGACCATGCAAACAGCCCGGGCAGAAGAGACAGCTCACCGAACTGCGTGCCACTAGAGAATCGAAAATCCATGGACCAAGGTAAGCAGAGGTAATACCGCAATGCCGTACGCGCAGCTAATGGCGAACAAGGTCTAAGCGACGCCCACCCGAGCGAAATTGGTCCTGTCAGTAATGACACAGCGGCTGGCCATATCGACGATGATGTACCTCCTGTTGCAGACGCGGTCTGCTCTATTGGCGCTATTGATGGCTCTCCGGTCGGAGAATCAATGGTGGAAGACACTGTTAGCCATGGGGAGGTACAGGTCACAAAATGTCTTCCGCACAAGCGTCAGGCTCGCGCTGTTGCAAACAGAAAGAGAAAGCCACGTGGGACTGTGCGAAAGAAGTTGCGAGGCGCTTGCCATGGCGGCTTGTCGGCAGAGGTGACTCGTCACAAGCTCAAGCAATTGACGTTGTTTCTCCTCGATTCGGGCCAGACGATGTTCGCAGCATTGATCCAGGACGACCTCGACGTGGCATCACTTGACTATGTATATGCTGTAACTCTTATCAAGGCCGCAACCTCCGAAACTCTTCAACTTCATATCATATCTATTTCACCGATACTTCTAAACGCATGGGTATTCATTGGTTACCTTAACCAGCACGTTATCCCAATCGACCCCTTGCTTCAGAGGTCGAGCAAAGATCACCAAGGCGATGTTCGACAGCTTAGCACTAAACCTGTCATCGAGCAAGTAATTCTGGATGAGTCGCCCGACAGTGAGATTGCGAGCGAGGGAGTTGAGGAAGTGAACAAAGCTGATGAAGCTAAAGGTTCGCGGAAACGACCTCGCGTGTCTGCGAAGACTGGTGCCACATCTCGGAAACGGACTTGCGGCTCTTCCAGACTGCCAACCAAGCCAGAAGAAAGGAAAGCGGTGCAGCATGCGCTGCCGCACTGCCGCAGCAAACAGTGGGAAGTCACGGATGTTGGTCGCATATTCGAGGAACATGATGGCTCCTTGAGTTGTGAGTTGCTGTGGCTGCCTACTACAGTGCCTATCAGCAGCCTCGAGGGACGGCTCCTTAAGCGAGCGGAGGAACGGGTGAATCAGGATCACGGCGCTGAAGTATGGAGGAAGTGGCTCGAGACGAAAGGCAACGCTGGCCGACGTCGCCATGACAGGAGACTAAACACTTTAAAGCAAGGTTGATTGGTATACTCTAGTAACTCCCATCCGCCCATGGGATGCGTTGAAATGAATGTATATTGAACTTTGAGAGCTCAGTTAATCGAAGCGCTGAGTGGCTTCATCAGCGCAGGACCTGCTAACTCCCGTTCCATAGCCCGCGCTCTATCTACACGCAGCAAATAGCATTATCTTCGACGGTCAGTCGTGTGATCCATAACGCCTGACTATTATGACTACCCCCTAAAACTAGGGAACCACTCTGGAGGAACGCCTTGTATTCTGGGGGCCCTTTAAATAGATGCCTCCATTGTCAGAAAGGTCTTCCACATTCCCGCCTTTTGATCTCTGTCCCGTTGGTTCGCCCATCATGATACTGCTTGCATTTGCTCTTTCGACGTTCTCTACAGTTGTCATCGCGACTCCATTCACGACAATAAGCGCGAGAATCCCAAGGCCGTTCCTGAACCATTCTAAAGCGTGTTATGACAAGCCCATGCCACATCTCACAAGCTCCACGATGTCTACTCTCAGGCTCAACTCAGACCATATTGACTACATTGCACCCACGACTACGGTTAATCCAGCAGCTTCTACAACGGACCCGTCTTCGAGCCAATATACGGGAGACATGACCTACTACGACGTCTCTGTCGGTCTCGGTAGTTGCGGTTGGCAAGGATCCAACAGCCAGGACCTCGT
>Ga0335073_10002777_pt1 | contig 24057 bp, 25 predicted proteins | sample Lox_Sample_22_FD_207093 | JGI IMG/M metagenome (GOLD analysis project Ga0335073, IMG submission 207093) | Soil microbial communities from Loxahatchee National Wildlife Refuge, Florida, United States - Lox_Sample_2.2 | ecosystem: Environmental > Terrestrial > Soil > Wetlands | place: USA... | reverse complement strand
TGCGCCTGAAGGTGGGCCTGGCCGAGATGCTCAAGGGCGGCGTCATCATGGACGTCATGAACGTGGAGCAGGCGCGCATCGCCGAAGAGGCCGGCGCGGCGTCGGTAATGGCTCTCGAGCGCGTACCGGCGATGATTCGCGCCGAGGGTGGCGTGGCCCGCATGGCCAAGCCGGGTCTGATCAAGCAGATTATCCAGGCGGTCTCGATTCCGGTGATGGCCAAGGCCCGCATCGGCCACTTCGCCGAGGCGCAGATCCTGCAGGAGATCGGCGTCGACTTCATCGACGAGAGTGAAGTGCTCACGCCGGCCGACGAGACACACCATATTGATAAGCACGCTTTCACCACCCCCTTTGTCTGCGGCGCGCGCAACCTGGGTGAAGCGCTGCGGCGTATCGCCGAGGGCGCGGCCATGATCCGCACCAAGGGTGAGGCCGGGACCGGTGATGTGGTTCATGCCGTACAACACATGCGGCAGATCGTGAAAGAGATGAAGGCGCTGACCGTGCTGAGTGAGCAGGAGCTTTACGCCGCCGCCAAGGAGCACCAGGCTCCCTATGAGTTGATCCGCATGGTCGCCCAGGCGGGCAAGCTGCCAGTGCCTAACTTCTCCGCCGGCGGCATTGCCACGCCCGCCGATGCCGCGCTGATGATGCAGCTGGGAGCCGAAGCCATTTTTGTCGGCTCGGGCATATTCATGAAGGAACGCGCCACGCCGCTCGATGTGGAGAACGACCCCAAGGAGCGCGAAGAGGCCGTCTCCCGCGCCAAGGCCATCGTGATCGCCACCACGCACTACAACGATCCGAAGATCCTGGCCGAAGTGAGCGAGCAGGTGACGGGCACGATGAAGGGGCTGGCCGCAGCGGCCATCGAGGAAAAAGAGCTGCTGCAAACCCGCGGCTGGTGATCCTTGGCGAGAGAAAGAGCCCTTCATCTCCAGGATGAGAGACTTATACCACCTCGACATAGTCATCTGACTAGTGATATGACTATCTCAGGAGCTTTTAAATGGTCTGGCCGGTCTATGACGCAAAAGCCCGGTTCAGTGAACTGCTCGATGCAGCCCTGAAAGATGGTCCGCAGATTGTCAGCCGCCGTGGAGTTGAAACGGCTGTGCTGGTTCCCATCGACGAGTGGGAGCGATTAAAGGGCGAGAAGCGGGAATCCATCAAAGACATCTTGCTAGATCCAAACGGACCGCACGATCTCCTGATTCCTCCACGCAGGCGTTTCCGGCGCCGCAAGCCAATCGCCTTCGAGTAAACGGAATGTATTTGCTCGATACGAATGTCATTTCTGAACTGCGCAAGAACAAGCCGCATGGAGCAGTTCAATCCTGGTTTGCATCGGTTGCAGCACGCGATATCCAGATCCCCGCCGTTGCCGTGGGTGAGTTGCAGGACGGTATCGAGTTGACGCGGTTGCAAGACCCGCTCAAAGCTGCAGAGATCGAACGCTGGATCGACCGGATTGTGCGCACCTTTGTCGTGGTTTCCATGGACGGAGACAGTTTCCGGGAAACGGCCCGGCTGATGGCCGGAAAACCCGATGACCTATTCGAAGATGCAATGATCGCCGCTACCGCCCAAATCCATAAATTGATTGTCGTCACGCGGAACACAAAAGACTTCACAATCTTCGGCTCGCAGGTATTCAATCCCTTCACTTACAAAGGAAAGAATTGAACAAGGCTGCTCATCCCCGCATCGGCGTCCTTGCCATACAGGGCGATTACGCTGCGCATGCCGCTGCCCTGGAAGAAGCAGGCGCAGTCGCTTCCCTGGTAAAAACCCCGGAGGATCTCCGCCTGGAGGGCGATTCCAATGGCGGTCCCCTCGACGGATTGATCCTGCCGGGTGGCGAGTCAACTACCATGTTGAAGTTTCTGCAGCGCCACGGTCTCTTTGAGGCGCTGAAAGAGTTTTGCAGAAGGAAACCGGTCTTCGGCACCTGCGCCGGCGCCATTCTTCTGGCGCGCGAGGTGCGGAACCCCGCGCAGGCCAGCCTCGGCGTGCTCGACGCTGTGGTTGAACGCAACGCCTACGGCCGCCAGATCGACTCGGCTATCCTTCATTCCGAGACGAAGCTCCCCGGCGGCCCGCTGGAGATGGTCTTCATTCGCGCTCCACGCTTTGCCGAGATCGGCCCGGGCGTGGAGCCGCTTGCTTTCCGCGACGGCGCACCGACGCTTGTGCGCCAGGGAGCTATGATGGCGGCGACGTTTCACCCCGAGTTGTCTTCCGATCGCCGCGTGCATCGCCTATTCGTCGACACCGTCAACGCAGCGCGCTCCCATTAACCCTCTCGACTCCCGCCGCCCGATGGGATGGATTCTTCGTCGATTTCCATGCCACTCTTGCGATTCCGGATGCGTCCAAGAAAAAGTGGGAGTACCCTCGTAGGAAGGGGTTGATATGCCGTCCATCTTTACGCCCATCCCCGCGGAAACCGAACACAAGTCTCCGGGCATCGGAGGCAAACCGCCGGTCGATCGGCGGCCTACCGGCGGTGGTGGCGGAGGCGGCGACGATGACTGGAGGAATGCACATCGCGGCCCGCGCGAGCTTCTGCATCGCGTTCGGGCCTTTGTCTTCTGCGGCCTTGCCGGCGACATGATGTTCTTCGTGGTCCTCGTTGTATTGTTTTATGCCCGGCAGACCAGCACTCACCTCGATCCCGGAACATTGCGGCAGATCGGCGATTGGCATCCCGTGCTCCTGCCTCCGATCCTGTTTCTGAACACGGCGGCGCTCCTGCTGAGCAGCTTGACGATGGAGATGGCGCGCCGGCACATCTTTCGCGAGATTGACGTGCTGGAGGAGTGGCTCGGCCTCGGCCGCCCCGCCCTCAACAGAACTCTGCCCTGGATTGCCGGGACGCTGGTTCTGGGCGCACTGTTCCTCGCAGGTCAACTTGTGGCGTGGAAGCAGTTGACGGTGCAAGGCTTTACCTTCGACCGCTGGTCCACACCGGCAAGCTACTTCTTCTATGTCATCACCGGCCTGCACGCCGCCCACCTGGTCCTCGGCGTTCTGGCCCTGGTGTTCTGTCTGTGCGGGCTTACGTTGCTCAAGCGGGTTGATTACCGCCAGGTCGCCGTCGACGCGACCGCATGGTTCTGGCACACCATGGGTCTTGCCTGGGTTCTCCTGTTTGCCGTGCTTCTCTTCGGACAATAAAACGGAGCACTCGGCCCGACAGTCCAGACGCGCCTCCTGAACATCCCAAATCGGTAGTACCCTTCCACCGGAACTCCGGAGCGTCGGTGGGGTCCGTGCCCACCTTGACGAGCGGGAAGCTGAAAACCTAAGCTCAAACCAGGTTTTCTTTTGAACGGTGCATGTCGAAAGTTGTTGCACCCTTCAGGGATCCCGCATCTTTCGTTGTGTTGACACCCGGTTTCCGGGGTGTGGAGAACAATGGTTCCCTACCACTGGCAATATCTTCCGCTGCTGATGCAGATTCTGGTAGCTATCCTCATGGCGGCGGGCATCATAGTAGCGTCGTGGTTCGTCGGCCGGCATCGCAATAGCAAAGTGAAGCTGGATCCGTATGAGTGCGGCATCGAAGCCGTGGGCGACGCGCGCGGCCGGTTCAGCGTGCGCTTCTACATGGTCGCTGTGCTTTTTATCCTTTTTGACGTGGAAGCGGTGTTCATGATGCCCTGGGCCATCATCTACCGCAAACTACCCGCCATCACCGGCCATAGGCTCTTCGGATTCTGGGAGATGGTGGTTTATCTGGGCTTTGTCGCCGTGGGCCTCTACTACATCGTGCGTAAGGGCATCCTCGACTGGAGCATGGACAAGGCCGATCTTTGAGCCGAATGACTTTTAAGCCGGACATGGACCCGATGGATACCTGGCAAGGTGGATTCTTAAGATGAGCAGTGCTCCGCAGTCCAACCCTCCGTGCGCCTCGCAATCGTTGCTCAGCAAGGCGGCGGTTCTCGAAGGCCTTGGCGAACACCCTGCAGTGAAAGCAATTCTCGCCTGGAACGAGCAGGCGCTTACCGACGCCAAGTTCGACCGGAACGAGCTGACGCTCACCATTGCGCCCGAGGAGATTCGCTCCGCGGCACAGACGGTGCAGGCCGCCGGCTACAATTTCTTTGAAGATCTGACGGCAGTTGACTGGTTTCCTTCCTCACCGCGGTTTCAGCTCAGCTACCACATTCTGTCGCACCATTTTAAAGAGCGGATCCGCCTGCGCGTGCTGATCGAGGAAGCCGATCCCGCGGTTGAGTCCATCACCTCCGTCTGGCCTTCAGCCAACTATTACGAGCGCGAGGTCTTCGACCTGTTCGGCATCCGTTTTGAGGGGCATCCCAACCTGCGCCGGATCATGATGCCTGAGGACTGGAACGGGCATCCATTACGCAAGGACTATCCGGTGGAGGGATATCGCTAAATGGCTGGCAGCGTTGGCACGCCTATTCTGGAAGCTCCCATAGCCGAGGGCTCAAGCGACCAGCACCTGGTCCTCAACATGGGCCCGCAGCATCCATCCACGCACGGCGTTTTGCGCCTGGTGCTGGAGATCGATGGCGAGATCGTCGTCCGCGTGTATCCGGAGATCGGTTACCTGCACACCGGCATCGAGAAGACCTGTGAGGCCAAGTTCTATCAGCAGGTAGTGCCGCTCACCGACCGCATCGATTATCTCAGCCCGATGGCCAACAATCTCTGCTATTGCCTGGCCGTTGAAAAGCTGCTCGGTCTGGAGATTCCCGAGAAAGCGCAGTGGACCCGCGTGCTGCTCACCGAGCTCACGCGACTGAACTCGCACCTGGTATGGCTGGGCACGCACGCCATGGATATTGGCGCGCTCACTGTGTTCCTCTACACTTTCCGTGAACGCGAAGAGATTCAGCGGCTCTTTGAGGCGGTTAGCGGCCAGCGGATGATGACCAGCTACTTCCGCATTGGCGGGCTCTCGATGGAGCCACCGCTCGACTACTTCCAGCGGATCCAGGCGTTCATCAAGACCTTTCCGGAGAAGATCGACGAGTACTCGAACCTGCTCACCGGCAATCCGATCTTCGTCAACCGGCTAAAGGGGGTCGGCCATCTCTCCGCTGCCGACGCTATCGCTCTCGGCGTTACGGGTCCGCCGCTGCGCGCGTCGGGAATCGATTTCGATCTGCGCCGCGACATGCCCTACTCGAGCTACGAGAAGTTCCAGTTCAGGGTGCCCACTTCAACGGTTGGCGACACGTGGGCGCGGTACGAAGTGCGGCTGATCGAGATGCGGGAGAGCGTGAAGATTATCCAGCAGGCGCTCGACGGCATGCCTGAAGGGCCTATCAAGGCCGACGCGCCAAAGATCATCCTGCCCGATCGCGAAAAGATGAAGACGCAGATGGAGGCGCTGATCCACCACTTCAAGATCGTCACGGAAGGGTTCGCGGTTCCGGCCGGCGAGGTCTACCAGGCCATTGAAAGTCCGCGCGGGGAGATGGGTTATTACGTGGTTTCTGACGGCACGGCCAAGCCCTACCGGGTACACATGCGCAATCCTTCATTTGCCACGCTGCAGGCGGTCGAAACCATGGCCAAAGGGCGTCTGTTGGCGGATCTGGTTGCGGTGATCGGTTCTATTGATATTGTGCTGGGAGAGATTGATAGATAGAGGAGATCGTTTTGTGGTCGACTACGCCAAGTTGGCAGAAAAAGCAAAAGCCCTGCAGGATGCGGCGAATGACGATTCAGGCAGGACAGGGGCCAAAGAGCAGGATCCAGTTGCTTTCTTTGACGGTGTGAAGTCTCATCTGGTTGCCGAGATGGTTAAAGCGAATCGCGAGCTGGCCAAGAGAGGCGTAGCCACGCTCGACCGGAGTTTCTCCCCCAGCTTTTCGGGACGGTTTTGCTTCACCTTTGGAACATCGCTGTTCTGCAGCGTGGAGTTGGTCACCCGGCAGGAACAGCCACGCGTCCGGGCCATCATCTGCGGGCCGCCCAACGGAGGCGAGATCGGCCGCAGAGAGTATCTCTTCAACAAGGGCGTCCCGGAGCCGGAGTCGTTTCGTGCCGATGAAAACACAGGGATGGTTGTGACGGGACTCAATCCCCAGGACACCGCGATCGACATCATCTCCTGCATTCTTACGGGCGAGTTTTCCTGAACGCGCAATGGAGGAAGTGTTGATCGATTCTGCAGCGCAGGCCGGCGCCGAGCTTTGGACCGAACTCTGGTATTCGCTGGCTTCCCTGCTGCGCAGTTACACTTCAGCCCACGGCCTGCATGCCGGCCGCATGGCGGATATCGAGTGGGACGAAGTGCGGATCGTCGCGCGTCACGGAGAAAAATTCCTCAATCTGAACCGTGAGGGTCCGCGCGTCACCTGGATGCGCGAAAATGGAGAGAGCGGCATCCTGGAACTGACGGAAGCCGGCCGCTTGCGCGGCGCAACAACCAACGGTACGGGCGAGGAAGAGATGGATATGGCAGCCGAAATGTGGGCGCGGGAGTTGATGCGATGAGTGCGAGTGAGGCGAACACCGAACGCATGAGCGTGTTTTCGCCGCGTCTGGCGGCACGCTTCGATGCGCTGGTGCAGAAGTATCCGGTGAAGCGCTCCGCGCTGGTTCCGATGCTTCTCTACGCGCAGGACGAGGTCGGCTATCTCTCCGATGCGGTCATCGCAGAAATCGCGGCACGCATCGGCCTTACCGAGCTCGACGTGCGCAATGTAGCCAGTTACTACTCCATGCTGCGCTTCAAGCCGGCGGGCAAATTCAATATCCAGGTCTGCACCAACATCAGCTGCATGCTGCGCGGGGCTTACGCACTGTACGAGCGGTTCCAGGACGAGTTGGGAGTCGGCCACAAAGGGATCACGCCCGATGGCGTCTTCTCTCTCGAAGAGGTGGAGTGCATTGGGGCCTGCTGCTGGGCGCCGGCCATTCAAGTGAACTACGACTTCCACGACGACCTCACGCCCGATCATGTGCCGGGCATTCTCAAGACTTACCGCAGCAAAAACGGGGTCCCCGGCGACGGTTCTTCGTCGCAGGGGTGGAAAAACGAGGGGACGGCCCGGCATGCCTAAGCTCGTCTCGCATCCCGATGAAGTGAAGATCATCTCACGCCGTTTTGGCCAGGGCGCGGCCAATATTGATCGCTATATCGAGCTGGGCGGCTACGAGGCCGTGAAGAAGTGCATTGCCCAGGGCCCCGACTGGATCATCAACGAGATGAAAGCTTCGAACCTGCGTGGCCGCGGCGGCGCGGGATTCTCGACCGGCATGAAATGGTCGTTCGTGCCCAAGCAGTCGGCTAAACCCAAGTATGTTCTGGTCAACGGCGACGAGAGCGAGCCGGGCACCTGCAAGGACCATCTGATCTTTCTGCACGATCCCCACGCCGTCATCGAAGGCACCATCATCGCCGGCCTGGCAATCGGCGCGAAACTGGGCTTCATCTACCTGCGCGGCGAGTACCGCTATCTTCTCGAGATCGTGGAGAAAGCGGTCGCCGATGCGTATGAGCGCGGCGTCCTGGGCAAAAACATCCTGGGCTCAGGCAATGACTTCGACGTCATCACGCAGACCGGTGCAGGCGCGTACGAAGTCGGCGAAGAGTCTGCGCTGATGGAGTCGCTCGAAGGCAAGCGCGGCGTGCCGCGCATCAAACCGCCCTTCCCTGCTGTCGTCGGTCTCTATGGCGGTCCTACCGTCATCAACAACGCGGAGACGATTGCGACCGTGCCACACATCATCTCGATGGGCGCGGAAGCATACTCCGCCGTAGGCACGGCACGCAACGGCGGCACACGCCTGTTCGGCATCAGCGGCCACGTAGAACGGCCCGGCGTCTATGAGCTGCCGATGGGTTACAACCTCAAGAAGATGATCTACGAGGTGGCCGGCGGCGTGCGCGGCGGCCGCACGCTGAAGGCTGTCGTGCCTGGCGGTTCCTCGACGCCCGTGCTCTTGCCCGAAGAGATCGAGACTCTCGGCATGGACTTCGACCAGGTGGGCAAGGCCGGATCGATGCTCGGCTCCGGCGGCGTAGTGGTGATCGACGATCAAACCTGCATCGTCGAATTTGCGCTGCGGACGATCAGCTTTTATCAGCACGAGAGCTGCGGCTGGTGCATTCCCTGCCGCGAAGGAACTGACTGGCTGAAGAAATCGCTCACGCGCTTCCATGCGGGATTCGGCGCAGCGAGCGACATCGACAACATGCAATATCTTGCCGAAAACATGCTGGGCCGCACTTTCTGCCCACTCGGCGATGCCGCTGCGATGCCGACCATCGCGTTCCTGAAGAAGTTTCGCAAAGAGTTTGAAGATCACCTCAACGGGAAACCGTGCCCGTTTGCCAAGCATGTGGAAATGGCAGTGGTGTAAGACAGATTTCAGATGTAACGGAGCGCCAAAAAGCGTTTTGTGAAAGGGCACGACTTCAGTCGTGCCGAAAAGGCGGACAATACCTGGGGCTTTAGCCCCTGAGGGATGAGCCCTAGGCGAAAACCGCAGATCCTTCGACTCGTCGCCATGGCGACTCGCTCAGGATGACAACACGTAAGGGACGCAAGGAAAGCTAACGAGAAAAAGATGCCTGACGTAACCTTCACAGTCGATGGAAAGAAGCTCACAGCGCCTGCGGGAACGCTGCTGATCGACGCCTGCCGCAAGGCCGGCATCGAGATTCCCGCGTTTTGCTACTATCCCGGTCTCTCGCTGTGCGCGGCCTGCCGCATGTGCGTGGTGCGCCAGGAGAAAGTTCCCAAGCTGCAGACCGCCTGCACCACCACCGTGGCCGAAGGCCAAGTCTTCATCACCGAATCGCCGGAGATCGCGCAGGCGCGCAAGGCGACGATCCAGCTGCTGCTCGGCAATCATCCGCTCGACTGCCCCGTCTGCGACGCGGGCGGCGAGTGCGAGTTGCAGGACATGACCTTCAAATACGGCGCGGGCGAAAGCCTTTACGCCGAGGCCAAGCATCACCGCGACGAGCAGCAGTGGTCGCCGGCGGTCTTCTACGACCGGCCGCGTTGCATTCTCTGCTACCGCTGCGTGCGCGTGTGCGGCGAGGGCATGGATGTGTGGGCTCTGGGCGTGGAAGCGCGCGGATCGAGTTCCGTCATCGCGCCCAATGAGGGCAACCAGCTCGATTGCGAGCAGTGCGGCATGTGTATCGATGTGTGTCCCGTCGGCGCGCTCACCAGCGGGAGCTATCGCTACAAGACGCGCCCCTGGGAGATGAACCACGTATCCACCGTCTGCACGCATTGCGCCGACGGCTGCAAGGTGACACTCGGCGTGCGCCAGGACAATGACGGCTCCGAGATCGTGCGCGCCGACAACCGCGACAAGAGCGGCATCAACGGCGATTTCCTCTGCGCCAAGGGCCGCTTCGGCTTCGACTTTGTCGAGAATCCCGAGCGCTTGACCAAGCCTCTCGTTCGTAATGCCTCTGGCAGGCTTGAACCGGCCACGTGGGACCACGCGCTGCGCTACGCGGCCGGCAAACTCAAAGAGATTCGCGATACGCGCGGCGGCGCAGCGATCGGCGTGATCGGCTCTAACCGTACCACCAACGAAGAAAATTACCTGCTGCAGAAGTTCGCGCGCACTGTTCTTGAGACCAACAACATCGATCACGAACGCACCACGGACTACGCGGCCTTCGCGCGCGCGCTGGCCGGACAGACGGGCAAGACCGCAAGCCTGCGCGAGATCGGCTCTGCACCGGCGGTTCTTCTTGTCGGCGGCGATCCTACCAACGAGCATCCCCTGCTGGCCTGGCAACTACGCACCAATGTGCGGCACAACCGCGCGCGGCTCTACGTTGCCAACACCCGCGCCATCAAGCTGGAGCGGCAGGCAAAGATGACGCAGGAGATTCCTGCGGGCGGATACAAAGACTTCACTGCGTTTCTCGCTGCCGGCACATCCGATTTCAGCAAGGCTGTGCTCGCCGAAGAGTCGCTCATCGTCATCTTTGGCGAAGAGTTCCGCGGCGAAGCGGTCTCGAACCTCGTGGCCTGGGGATTGAAGCGCGGTAACGTGCAGTTTGCCTATCTGGGAGACCGTGCTAACTCACGCGGCGCCGCTGATATGGGCATCTTCCCTGACCTGCTTCCCGGCTATGTGCCCGCTGCTGCTCCGGGCGCTTTCTCGGAATATCAAAATCTTCCGGCTGCACTGGGTAAGGCGCTGCCCGACATGCTGGATGCGGCGGGGCGCGGTCAGTTGGGCGCGTTGCTGGTCGTCGGCGCGAATCCAGTGAAAAAGTTCAACGTCGATCTCTCCACGCTCGAAAACACATTCCTCATCGTGCAGGACCTGTTCCTCAGTGAGACCGCCGCATTGGCCGACGTGGTCTTCCCCGCTGCCAGCCTCTACGAGAAATCCGGCACCGTCACCAACACCTTCGGCGACGTACAGATCGTGCGCAAAGGCGCCGATCGCGCCGGCACCAAGCCGGACTTCGAGATCCTGGTGCGGCTCGCCGGCAGCATGGGCGTTGACGTCAGCACGCTGGTTCCCTTCGGCAAGCGCGGCATGACAGGCGATCTGGGCCAGTCGCGCGGCGCGCAATCGGGCGAAGCTGACCGGCATTCGGTGTGGCTCGAAGCCAATGGACTGGAGCCGAAACTCAGCCCCTTCGATCCATTCGCCGCATTGGATGAAATTACCCGGCTCGTGCCGGGTTATGCGCTCGACCGGGTGAATCTCTTCGGCGGTAACGATGTCCGTACCGAAACCGGAGCGTCAGGATTTGTACCAGCCTCCGCACTCACGCAGCGCGATCTTGTCGTGCCTTCGCATGACACGTTGTTCACGTCCGGTACGCTGGGCCGCTACAGCCGCGGCCTTGTCGAGCTGAACCGGCATGAAGCGAAGGAATTGGCGGAGACGGCGGCAGACTAAGGAGCGCAAGGTTGCGCTCAGAACCGAAACGATGGCTTTCCGTAATTGAGGCTTAACGCGCGTGACACTTCTTGAATTTTTTCTGTGGAGTCTGCTCAAGGTCATCGTGGTCACGGTGATTCTGCTCATGGCCGTGGCTTACACGGTGCTGCTGGAGCGCAAGCTGGTGGGTCGTATTCAGAATCGCTGGGGGCCCAGCCGTGTGGGACCATTCGGTCTTCTGCAGCCTTTGGTCGACGGTGCAAAAAACTTTCTGAAAGAAGATCTGATTCCCGCTGCCGTCTACCGGCCGGTCTACCTGCTCGCGCCCATGATCGCACTGGGCTGCGCGCTGATCTCCATCGCGGTCATTCCATTTGGCGAGCCCAACGCCGGCCCGCACGGCCTCGATCTGTTCGAAATCTCAAACGTCAACATCGGCCTGCTCGTGATTCTCGGCATCACCTCCATCGGCGTTTACGGCATCGCGCTGGCCGGATGGTCTTCGAACAACAAGTATTCGCTGCTTGGTTCGCTGCGCTCCTCGGCCCAATTGATCAGCTACGAGCTCGCGCTGGGGCTTTCGCTGGTGGGCGTGGTGTTGCGCGCCGGCTCGTTCAATCTCCGTGTAATCGTGGAGCAGCAGGCGGAAAAAGGCATCGCCACCTGGAACATCTTCGGCGGGCTGCAGTTCATCGCCTTTTTCATCTACCTGATGGCCGCCTACGCCGAAACCAACCGCGCGCCGTTCGATCTGCCTGAGGCTGAAAGCGAGCTGACCGGCGGCTATCACACCGAGTACAGCTCGATGAAGTTCGCCATGTTCTTCATGGCTGAATACGCCAACATGATCACCGTGGGCTGCGTGGCCACGCTGCTGTTTCTGGGCGGCTGGACAAGCCCCTGGGGCAACCTGCTCGGCCCGGTCGAAAACAACTTTGTGAACGCGCTGCTTTCGATCTTCTGGTTCGTGGCCAAGGTGTTCTGCTTCCTGTTTTTGTATGTGTGGGTGCGGGGCACGCTGCCCCGTTTCCGTTACGACCAGCTCATGAACTTCGGATGGCGCTATCTGATGCCCCTGGCCATCCTCAACATTGTGGGAACCAGCCTGTGGCTTGCCTATCGATGAGCACAGCTGTGGAAGGCCGCTTCATTCGATCCCGATTCCCGGCAACACAGTCATTTACAATCGGGATGGATTCATAAGAGCCTGAATCGCTTGTGGTCTCTTCTCTCTAACCTGCCGGTCTTTTAAGAACCGGCTCCAGCGCTAACGCGGCGGAACGATGCACCTGATCCTGTTCTTCATCTTTGCCGGATTCTGCCTCGCCGGGGCCATCAACCTCCTGCTGCAGAGCCATCCCATCAACAGTGCTCTGTCGCTCATTGTGGTGATGACCTCGCTGGCGGTGCTTTACCTGTTGCTGGGCGCGGAGTTTCTCGCCGCTGCGCAGGTGATTGTCTATGCCGGCGCCATCATGGTGCTGTTCATCTTTGTCGTGATGCTGCTCAATGCCGGCCGTGAAGACCGCACGCTGGGAAGCCGCGTTGCGCGCGTCCTTGGCCTGCCCGCTGTTGTGGCGCTGATGGCCGTGCTGGCCACACTGATTGTCCACACGCACGGACTGGGCACCTCCGCATTGCGCCAGGGCATCACCACAACGGAAGAGTTGAGCCGCATCCTGTTTCACGAACTGCTCCTGCCCTTTGAAGTCACCTCCGTGCTCATCCTTATTGCCATACTCGGCGCGGTGGCGCTGGCACGCAAAGGCGACGGAACCGGGCGTGACACAGAAAGGACGGCCGCCAAGTGAATCTCTTTCAGCAGGATGTTCCGCTGGCTTGGTATCTGTTGCTCAGCGCTGCGCTGTTTTCGCTCGGCGTGGTCGGCTTTCTCATCAAGCGCAATCTCATCACCGTGTTCATGTCCATCGAGCTCATGCTCAACGCGGTGAATCTTTCGTTTGTCACCTTTGCCCACCAGTGGCACATGCAGTTTCTCAACACGCAGTCGGGACCCGGAGCCGATGCGGTAAAGGGCCAGATCTTCGTCTTCTTTGTCATGATGGTCGCCGCGGCGGAGGCGGCCGTGGGACTGGCCATCATCATCGCCGTCTTCCGCGCCCGCGCTACGCTGGCCGTTGACCGTATCGACCTGATGAAGCTATGAACACCGCTACTCCCCACATCGAGCACTTCCTCTCTCTCTGGCTAAGTCAGCCGGAGCCAGGTGGGTTTTTCGTCGGTTCCTCCTCAGAGAAATTTACCCTCGCCTCTCTGTGGCTGATTCCACTCGCTCCTTTCGGGGGATTTCTCGTCAACGGAATACTGGGCCGAAAGCTTCCCCGCTGGTTGGTCACTCTGATCGCATTGCTGGCTCCGCTGGTGTCATTCCTGGTGGTTCTGAGCAATGCAACGTCGCCCGCTTTTCCGCTCGCTGAAAGCTATGGTCAGTGGATCAACATTGGCACGCTGCATATCGACTTCAGCCTCGTTCTCGATCAGCTTTCCCTGGTCATGCTGCTGGTCATCACCGGCGTAGGCTTTCTCATCCATGTCTACTCCGTCGGCTACATGCAGCACGACAAAGGCTACGCTCGCTTTTTCAGCTACCTGAACCTCTTCCTCTTCTTCATGACCACGCTGGTGCTGGCCGGCAATGTGCTGCTGATGTTCGTCGGCTGGGAGGGCGTGGGCCTCGCGTCGTATCTGCTGATCGGCTTCTGGTTCCAGAAGCCTTCCGCCGCCGACGCCGGCAAGAAGGCCTTCGTCGTCAACCGCGTCGGCGACTTCGGCTTCCTTATCGGAATCTTCCTGCTCCTCGCCAACTTCGGCACACTCACTTTCGGCGAGATCGCCGCAAAACTGGCAGCAAATCCCGGCTGGACCGGCGGCGTGATTACCGTCATCTGCCTCTGCCTGCTCTTTGGCGCCACCGGCAAGAGCGCCCAGCTCCCTCTCTACGTCTGGCTGCCCGACGCGATGGAGGGCCCCACGCCGGTCTCCGCGCTTATTCACGCCGCCACCATGGTCACGGCCGGCGTGTACATGATCACGCGCACACACTTCCTCTTTGACCGCTCGCCCTTCGCGTTAAGCGTTGTCGCCATCGTGGGTGCGGCCACGGCTTTGTTCGCGGCCACCATGGGCCTGGTGCAGAACGATATCAAGCGTGTGCTGGCGTATTCGACGATCTCGCAGCTCGGCTACATGTTCCTGGCCTGCGGCGTAGCGGCCTACTCGGCGGGTATCTTCCATCTTGTGACACACGCCTTCTTCAAGGCGTTGCTCTTCCTTGCCGCCGGCTCCGTCATCCACGCCATGGGCGACGAGCAGGACATGCGCAAGATGGGCGGCCTGCGCAAGAAGATCCCCGTCACGTTTTGGACCATGACGGCGGCTGTCATCGCCATTTGCGGCATCTACCCCTTCGCCGGTTTCTTTTCCAAAGACGCAATCCTCTACGCCGCCTTCCTTCAGGGAACCGGTGGCAAGGTTCTCTGGTTCGTGGGCCTCGTGACGGCGCTGCTGACGGCGCTCTACATGTTCCGGCTCTGGTACATGACCTTCTTCGGCGAGATGCGCTCGCACGACGCGCATCCGCACGAAAGCCCCTGGTCGATGCTCGGGCCGCTGGTGATTCTCGCCGCGCTCTCCATCGGCGGCGGATTCATGGGCGTGGGCGCAGGGCTGGGCCGCTTCGGAGCATTCCTCGCTCCAATCACGGGTGCGTACACAGCGGAATCCTCCACGCCGCATCTTGAGCTTTACATGAGCATCCTGGCCGTGGCGGTGGCGCTGCTGGGTTGGTTCATCGCGGATCTGTTTTACCGCCAGCGGCCGCAGCGTCCGGCGCAGGTGGCGGCATCGCTCTCCGGCCTATACAACCTGCTGTACCACAAGTATTACGTGGATGAGTTCTATGGCGTGGGCGTGAAGGCGCTGCTCGGCTTTTCGCGATGGTTCCTTGAAATGTTCGTCGACGGCGCGGTGCTCGGCGGCACCGCGTGGCTGCTTGCCAGCACCGCGAAGCTCTCAGGTGCAATCCTGCAACGGTGGCAATCGGGCAATCTGCGCTCGTATGCGGCATGGCTGGCCGTCGGCGCTGCGGCCGTGCTGCTTTTCGCGCTGCTTCCGTGGACAAACTTCTGGCCGGCATCCATGCATTTCTTCCAAAGGGCGGGGCGTTGAGAAGATGACAGCGATTGACCACTCTATTCTCACCTGGATCCTGCTCGTTCCCCTTGCGGGCGCGATCGTCGTGGCGCTTCTGCCCGACCAGGGCAAGCTTCCGAACTGGATCGCCCTGCTCACGGCGCTCGGCACGTTCGCGCTCACGTTGCATCTTCCCGCGCACTTCATCGCCAACCAGGGCGGCTTTCAGTTTGAGATCAACCGGCTCTGGATCACGGATCCGGCCATCTCGTATCACGTCGGCGTCGACGGCCTTAGCCTTTGGCTCGTCGTCCTCACCGGCCTGCTCGCCCCCATTGGCGTGCTCGCCAGCTGGAATGCGATTCAGACGCGGCGCAAGGTGTTCTACTCGTTGTTCCTGGTGCAGCAGACGTCGATGTTCGGCGTCTTTGTCGCGCTGGACCTTATGCTCTACTACGGCTTCTGGGAGTTGTCGCTCGTTCCCATGGCCGTGCTGATCGCGATGTACGGCCGCAAGGAAGGCCCCAAGGCAGCGCTCAAATTTTTCCTCTTCACTTTCATTCCTTCGGCGCCCTTACTCGTCGCGATCCTGTGGCTCTACGCGCGCACCCACACCTTCGACTTCGTCACGCTGCAGGTGCTTCTCAACCACTCCGTCTTCCCGGCACAGGCGATGTTCTGGGTGGCGCTCGCGTTTCTCTTCGCCTTCGCCGTGAAGGTGCCCGTCTTCCCGCTCCATGGCTGGATCGCCGACACCTTTGCCGAAGCACCTGTTGCGATGGCCATGGTGGTGGCCGGCAAGCTCGGCCTGTACTCCATGCTGCGCTTCCATGTGGGGCTCTTCCCTGCTCAGGCCCGCGCCATCGCTCCGCTGCTCATGGCGCTTGCGGTGATCGGCGTTCTGTATGGCGCATGTCTCGCCCTGGTACAGCGCGACTTCTTCAAGCTGCTGGCCTTCGGAACCGTCAGCCACTTCAGCCTGGTCACGCTCGCCATCTACGGACTCACGCTGACGGGGTGGAACGGCGCGGTCTACCAGATCCTCAGCCTCGGCATCGTGGAAGCCGCCATGTTCGTGCTGCTCGGCGCGCTCGACGTTCGGTTCGGCACCAGCCAGATCGCGATGTACGGTGGCCTCGCTGCGAAGCTGCCGCGTACGGCCAGCTATTTTGTCATCGCCGTGCTGACTATGATCGGGCTTCCCCTGCTCAGCGGCTTTGTGGGCGAATTCGTGATCCTCTCCAGCACATTTACCGGCGCGAGCCGCAGCTGCGCCGTTCTGGCGGCGCTGGGCACCATTCTGAGCGCGTCCTACATGCTGTGGCTTACGCAGCGCCTCTTCTACGGGCCGGAAAGCACGTTCGCCATGTCGAAGCCTTCCGCCGATCTGCGCTTCGGCGAGCTGGCTGCGCTCACGCCGCTGGTGCTGTTGATGCTCATCATGGGCGTGGCGCCGTCGCTCTGGTTCAAGACGATCGAAAAAGGCGTGCATCCGCCGCAGGCCAGGAACTCCATGGGCTTGCCTCCCTCGGTTTTGCTTCTGCCGTCCGTCATAGTGACCGAACCCAATACGGAGGGCCAGCAGTGAATCCTGTTCCTGACATCGATCGCATTCTTCCTGAAGTGATTCTCACGCTGACCGGTGTCGCCGTGATGATGATCGACGCTTCCCTGCCACCCGCAACCGCGCGCCGGCCGCTGGGCTGGGTCGCGGCGATCGGCACCACCCTGGCGCTCTGGGCAAGCCTTTGGCAGCTTTCTCTGCCCGAAGGCACCGGCTTTTTCGGAACCGTCGAGACCAGTACCTTCACCGTCTTCTTCCACGTGCTTATCTGCGGCATCGTGCTGGTGGCGCTGCTGCTTTCGCTCGATGCGCTGCCCGCAACGACGCATCATCAGGGCGAGTACTACGCGCTGGTCACCTTCGGCGCAGTGGGCATGTGCCTGATGACCGGCGCCGTCGAGTTGCTGGTCGTCTTCATCGGGCTCGAAATCTCTTCCATCTCCACCTACATCCTGGCCGGCTACCGCAAGCAGACAGGCCGCGGACCCGAAGCGGCGATCAAGTACTTCCTTCTTGGCTCCTTTGCCACGGCCTTCCTGCTTTACGGCATTGCGCTGATCTTTGGCGCGACGGGCACCACGCAGATCTACGAGATTGCCCAGCGCGCGCCGACGTCTGAAAATCATGTGTTGATCGTCGCGGCTCTGGCCATGATGCTGGTTGGCATTCTCTTCAAAGTCTCGGCAGCGCCATTCCACGTGTGGACGCCCGACGTCTACGAGGGCGCGCCCTCGCCCGTGGTCGCACTGCTCTCCACGGCTCCCAAGGCCGCGGCCTTTGCGCTGCTTCTCCGCGTAGTTTACGAGATGCTGCCTTCGCTGCGCGCCTTCTGGTCGCCGCTGTTGTGGGTGGTCGCCGTGCTCTCGATGACGGTGGGCAATCTGGCTGCTCTGCGCCAGCAGAACGTGAAGCGCATGCTCGCCTACTCCTCGATCGCGCACGCGGGCTATCTGCTGGCCGCTTTCGCCGGAGCCGGATCCATCGGCATCGCCGCCGCAAGCTTCTATATCGCGGCCTATGCCGCCATGAACGTCGGCATCTTCGCCGTGGTCACTCTGGTGAGCGGCTATGAAGAAGACCTTCCGCTGATCGACGACTTCCGCGGCCTCATCTACCGCTCGCCGCTCCTCGGCAGTCTGCTCATCTTCTTCCTCATCTCGCTGATCGGCATTCCCTTCACCGGCGGCTTCTTCGGCAAGTTTTACTCGTTCACCGCAGCGATGAGTGGCGGGGCGGTCGCCCTGGCGCTCATTGGTCTTCTTAACTCCGGAGTAGCAGCCGCTTACTATCTGCGTCTCGCCGTCGTCTCCGCGCAGCGCCCCGATTCAGCGGCCAATGCCGCCGCTGCGCCCAGGGCGGATGTCGGCGTCGCCGTGGGAGCTGCTCTGCTGCTGGCCGCAGCCGCCACGCTGGTGCTGGGCATCGCGCCGGGAGAGGTGTTGCACTCCGCGCAATCCGGAGCGCGGACGCTCGAGGTGCCTTTACCCGGAGCGCAGGCGCCCATCATTTCACCGGTTATCGACGTCAACCCGCAGCCTGGGCCATGATGCTTCGGCCCCTTACCCTTCCGGTACAATTTCCTCAATGAAGTTAGGCGAGTTGGCAAGCCGGCTGGGCGCAGAACTGCGCGGCGACGCGGACCTGGAAATCACAGGTGTCAAAGGAATCGAAGAGGCCGGTCCCTCGGAAATTACCTTCGTAGCCAATCCCCGCTACGCCGGTCTGGCTCGCACTACGCGCGCAGCAGCCGTCCTCGTCGAGCCGGAATTTCAGGAAATCACTACACCTACTCTTCGCATCAAGAATCCCTACCACGCCTTCTCGCGTGCGCTGGCCCTCTTCTACCAGCCGCCCGCCTACCCTGAGGGCATTCACCCCACGGCGGTCATCGATCCCACGGCAGTCATAGGCGAAGGCGCGCATATCGGTGCGTACGCAGTCGTGGGCCCTGGCGTGCATCTCGGGCCGCACGCCACGCTGCTGCCGCACGTGGTTCTCTATCCCGGCGCGCGCGCCGGCGGCCATTTCTTCGCTCATGCACATGCCGTGGTACGCGAACACTGCGTTCTCGGTGATCACGTGACTCTCGAAAACGGGGCCATCATCGGGGCGGACGGTTTCGGCTTCTCGAAAAACGACGCCGGCCACTGGGAGAAGATTCCGCAGTCGGGCCCGGTGCGCATCGGCGACCGCGTCGACGTGCAGGCCAACGCATGCATTGACCGTGCCACCGTTGGCGCGACCGAGATCGGCAGCGGCGCAAAAATCGACAATCTCGTGCAGGTGGGCCACGGCTCGCGCGTCGGCGAAAACACGCTGCTCTGCGCGCAAACCGGGCTGGCGGGCTCGTCGGTTGTCGGCAACAACGCAATTCTCGCCGGCCAGGTGGGTGTCGCCGGCCACTGCACCATCGGAGACGGCGTCATCCTCACTGCCCAATCTGGCGTCTCGCACGACATTCCAGCGGGCCAGATGATCTCCGGCTCGCCCGGCTTCGAAAATCGCGTGTGGCTCCGCGCCGTCGCCATCTTCCAGCGGCTGCCGGAGCTGGTGAAGCGCATAAGCCGTCTCGAGGCGCGGCTGGAGCAGAATGCCGAACCCGGCAAACGGAGCGATGCATAATGCGCAGCCTACTTCGCAAAGGCATTTCGGCCATCGGCTTAGCAGCGGCTATTGGGGGCGTTAGCGGTTGCCACTCTTATCACATCGATACGACCATCGAGAACCGCACGGGCGCAGCCGTGAACCTGCTGGAAGTCGACTATCCGAGCGCCAGCTTCGGCACCGACACGATCGCCTCCGGTACCGATTTTCATTATCGATTTCAGGTACAAGGAAACGGCGCAGTGAAGCTTCAGTACACAGACGCCTCTGGGCGACAAATCCAGATCACCGGCCCTACTGTGGCCGACCGCCAGGAGGGGCGACTGGAGATCGTTCTGCTGCCGGGCGGGCGCGCCGAATTTCATCCGCAGCTCACGCCCCACCCCTGAAGTGAGCTTGTCAGCGCACCATCGTCTGGAACAGTGGCGAATGCAGCAGGCTGCTGAACTCCGAATCGGTGCTGGCAAACGCGATGTTGAGATTGCCGGCGCTTGACGAGATCGAGGTGTCGTTCAGCGCTTCCTTCTCCGCATCTGTGCTGGTCATCTTGCGCACCATCACGGCAGCCGTCATCAGCGATGAAAGCGTCGCCGCGGCAAACGGATCGCCGGTGGAGATGGTCAGCGCAAATTTCACGCCGTGCTGAAAGTCCATCGAGTACCATGACGCCTGCAGCCGCTTGCGCACGGTCTCAAAGTCCGTTGCCGAGCCCGCCTCGCCCAGCAGCTGCCGCATCATCGTCTGCGTGCCCTTGTCGTCCAGAATGCTCCACAGAGGATTGGTATCCACGCTCTGCATGGCATTCATCATGTTCGAATTCGACAGCAGGTTGGGAATAACGCCATCGCGCGCGTCGAGCGCCTTCGTCACGGCATCCTTGTCGCCAAAGATCATCGTCGACGGATCCACGAAGCACAGCACCATACCGGTCTTGGTCATGGGATAAATGCTGTTGCTTCGGACTAGCGTCGCCTTCAGCTTTTGCTTGTGGAAGCTGGCCAGAATGTCCTGCGTGGGAAACTGCCCTTGCGCAATGCCAACGGTCATCAGCGCATCGCTATCCGGGGCTGGGCGGAAGAGCGCGAACGCCAGGTCGTCCACGTACTGGTCCATGCTCTGCTGGTCGGCCAGAGCGGACTTGCGCAGGGCGTCGTCGAACTGCTTCAGCTCCGGAGGCATGACGCGGTTGCGCAGATCCATCGCCGCAGTCGAGTTCTGCATTGCGCGGTAGTCGATCACCACCAGTTGCTGCACGCCCTCCGGAATCGCCGAGCGGGCGTCGGTCGATAATTGCGCCGCATGAGCCAGCGTGGCCGTCACCAGCACCAACGGTGCGATCGCAAAACGGATACAAGTCTTCAACAAGTCGATTCCTCCAGAAACCACGCCTTCAACCGGGCACTCAAGAAGTGAGCTATGCTGTCTGCGGCCGCGATTCCTCTTCCTTTATTTTTCGTTAACCCGCAATGCCGCGATCCGATGCGTCCATTGTACGCGTCTTTGTCTTGCTTCATTGTCCATCCGGCCAGTCAAGCGGCGCCCCAAGCCGACGCTCCAGGATCTTCAACTGCGGGTCGAATCCCTTTAATTGACGCATCCATTCGCTTTCCCGCTCACAGGCTGCCTCGGGAATAAGGCCGATGATCTCGCCGTCGGTAATGCTGGCATGGTGCCGCGCGGCCAGGCTTGTAATTTTACGGTGCACTACCGAAATCGGTACCGCCTCGAAGTCGGTAATGTTCATGGAAAGCTGCGCGCGGCCGTGCGCCAGCACGCCCATGGCTTTCACGCCCTTCAGGCCACCCGACGCAGCGCGAATCTCGCGGGCGATGGCGCGTGCCATGGCCACATCGGAGGAGTCGAAGTATACGTTGTAGGCCACCAGGAACTTACGGGCGCCCACCGCGCAGGCGCCGGCTGTCGGATGCAAGTCAGGACCGCCCAAGTCGGGCCGGCGCGACAAATCCTTGCTCACCGCCTCCTTAAGCCCTTCGAACTGCCCCTTGCGCACATCTTCGAGATTGGCCCGATCCGGCCGGGAGGCCGCGGCCTCATAAAAGAAGACCGGAACGCCAAACCGCCGCCAGATCTCCAGGCCAGCCTGACGCGCCAGCAGCACGCATTGCTCCAATTTGATGCCGGAGACCGGCACAAAGGGAATCACGTCCGCTGCGCCAATGCGCGGGTGCACCCCCTGCTGGCGGGTCAGGTCGATCAGTTCCACAGCCTTGCCCACGCTGCGCACCGCTGCCTCTACCACTGCCACGGGCGAACCCGCAATCGTCACCACGGAACGGTTGTGGTCCGCGTCCAGGGACCAGTCGAGCAGCGACACGCCGGTCTCCCGCATCGCGGCCACGATCGCCTTGACCCGACGGAGATCGGCGCCCTCTGAAAAGTTGGGCACGCACTCGACAACCGGACCGTTCATGATCGTTCCATCCCGGCCATCTGCCATGAAACCGGAATTCCTTTCCTTACTTCCAGAAGGTATAGCCTACCTGGATCTGAACACTGGCATTGACGCCCGGGTTGCGGTCCCCGAGCGACGCCGAGGAGATGTGGACCGCATTCACGCCAAGATCGATGGACCGTTTGGCCGAGGTGAAGAAATGGAGCCCGCCACCACCCTGCGGCGAGAAGTTCCACACCGAAGTCGCACCCGCCACGCCGTGGGGAACCAACTGGTCCGGCGGAAACTTGTGCGTGGTGTAGATCAGGCCACCCGCTGCCTGGAACCACGGCTGAATACGCCGCGAGGAGGTGGCAAAGTTCCAGCGGAAGATCACCGGCGTAAGGCTCACGCCGTAATACGTTCCACCGCCGAACGGGGCGACATACGAGCAGGTCTGCCCTGCCGGGCATCCACCGCCGGTGAAGTAAATGGTCTGGTCGTGCGCAGCCGGGGTGTAGGCCTGCCACAGCGGCATGATATTGCCGGCAAGCTCGAACTGGCCGCTTAGAAAGCCCGCATGAATCACCGGGGAAATCGGCTTGCCGACCTGAAATCCGCCCCAGAGAAACTTGAAATCCGAACGATTGCCGACGCCCGTGCCCCAGTTGATAAAGGGGCCGTACTCCCAGCTCTGGTGGCTGCGCACATACCTCACCGGATTCTCACCGGCAGTCTCGGTGTTCGCAGGAGTTTGCGCAAAGATGACCGTCCCGGCCAGCAGCATCAGCAAAACAAAACCTTGGCTTCGCCTCAAAATGAATCCCTTCCACCATTCTCAAATGTCGATTGCTTTAAGCGGCATCCGGGGCTCACAAAAAAGACCGCCACAACCGGGCGGCCTTCTTTTGATGCCTGCCGCAGTGGAATCAGCCCGCTGCGTGCTCCACTTGTTCGGCGTCCATGTCGAAGTTGGAGTAAACGTTCTGCACATCATCCAAATCTTCCAGCGACTCGAGCAAGCGGATCATCTGGCCCGCTGCGGCGCCTTCGAGCTTCGTATAGGTAGACGCCACCATAGTCACTTCGCTAAGCACCGTGGGAATGTTTGCAGCCTTCACGCCGTTCAGCACCGTTTCATAGGAGCCGGGATCTGTCGTGATCTCCCACGTGTCGCCTTCGTCGCTCAGGTCTTCGCCACCCTGCTCCAGCACGATGTTCATCAGCTGCTCTTCGGTGGCAGCCGACTTTTCGACAGCGATGAGGCCCTTCTTCGAGAACATGAACCGCACCGAGCCGGACTCGCCCAGGTTTCCGCCGTTCTTCGAGAACGTATGACGGATCTCGCTCACCGCGCGGTTCCGGTTGTCCGTCAGAACCTCGATAATGATCGCCACGCCGCCGGGCCCGTATCCTTCGAAGGAGATCTCCTCGTAGGTGGCGCCCTCAAGCTCGCCGGTGCCGCGCTGGATGGCGCGCTTGATGTTATCGGCGGGCATGTTTTCCGCCTTAGCGGCGAGGATCGCCGTGCGCAGCCGCGGATTGCCGTCGGGATCGCCGCCGCCCTTGGCGGCGATGGTGATTTCCTTGATCAGGCGGGTGAAGATCTTGCCGCGCTTGGCGTCCAGTGCGCCCTTTTTGTGCTTAATGGTGGCCCATTTCGAGTGGCCGGACATAAGAACCTCAAACGATGAAAGATAGCCGTGCAGAGACGCACCTGAGATGTGAGTATACCACTCAGCGGGTGGGCAAAGACACGGGGTGAAGCCCTCCGAAACGAGCCCCCAAAACGCCGGTCATCCTGAGGCTACGGATAAACCTCTGCTTCGCTCAAGCGCTTCCCTTGCGCATCTTTCTCCGAAACGATCACATCCTCCGGCCTGACCGGCCACGGAATCGCAAGGTCCGCATCGTTCCACAAGACAGTCCGCTCACCCGCGGGCGAATAGTAGTCCGTCACCTTGTAGCAGAAACCCGCCGTCTCGCTCAGCACCAGAAAGCCATGGCCGAAGCCCGGCGGAATCCACAGCATGTCGCCGCTGCCCGCTGTGAGCTCCACAGCCACATGGCTGCCGAACTGCGGCGAGCTTTTGCGCAGATCCACGGCCACATCCAGCACCGCGCCGTGGGCGGCCCACACCAGCTTTCCCTGCGGCTGGACGATCTGATAATGAATACCGCGAATCACGTTCTGCTTCGATTGCGAAAAATTATCCTGCGCCCACTCCGCCGGCAGCCCGGCTTCCGTCATCTTGCGCAGGTTGAAGCTCTCAAAGAAGGCGCCGCGATTGTCCTTGTAGACCGGCGAGTTGATCAGCTGCACACCCGGGAGGCTGGTTTCGGTAATCTTCATCAGTCTTTACTCTTGGCGGCGAAGTAAGGCTCGCGGAGAAGGTTCAGCAGATATTGCCCGTAACTGCTCTTTGCGATCGGTTGCGCCAACTTCTCCAGCTGCGCCGCATCGATGAATCCTTGG
>Ga0335073_10002776_pt1 | contig 24061 bp, 17 predicted proteins | sample Lox_Sample_22_FD_207093 | JGI IMG/M metagenome (GOLD analysis project Ga0335073, IMG submission 207093) | Soil microbial communities from Loxahatchee National Wildlife Refuge, Florida, United States - Lox_Sample_2.2 | ecosystem: Environmental > Terrestrial > Soil > Wetlands | place: USA... | reverse complement strand
ACGGCGCCGTCCACCGCATCATCCGGCGTACACGGGAGAACATACACCCACCGAGAACCTCGTCAACATGCGCTCCGCGCTTCCGCAGCGCATCGACAGCCATGGCACGAAAGTGGAGGAATTGGCCGGCACGGGCGCGGTGGATGCGCAAGGCGGCTAATGGGTTTCCACCGGCATCCTCGGCATCCTTCGGCGTCCTTTCCCGCCATTCACAAATCCGATATTTGGGTCTAGAATACGATCGGGAGGATGGCGATGCAAAACCTGGCTATCCTGGCGTACCTTCTCGCGATCGGCATCGCGGTTTACCTGTTGAGGCACTTCCGCTCGCTGGCGTGGTATTGGCATGGTCTAGCCATAGCCGCCGCGGTAGGGATCGCGCTCATGCCGAACCCCTTGGGTTGGAACACGCCGGCGTCGGATCTGGCTTTTGGATGTGTAATCCTCATGCTGCTGGTCTGGGGCCTTGGCGGCCTCATGTTCTGGCAGCCGCACGAGCACAAACCCAAGCACGCGTAGGAATTGATTTCGGATCGAGTCGTCTCAATTGCGACGCGCGCCGGATGATTTGGGCGTATAATTCCGTCAGGCGGAGGCTTTATGCCGCTCGACAAGCGACCGCGTGATTTCCTCGAAGCCCGCCACGCGGACTTCACTCTTACCACACACTCCAAAGCGTATACCGCGCGAGAGGTTGCCGCGGCGGAAGGTGCTGCACATGCGGACGGCGGAATGCCGCCGTCTGGTCTCGCCTCAAATCGCCTCATTGGTCCGTGAGCCCGCAGCGGCTTGCGGTTCGTGAGGTTGGGAGGTCGGTTATGTTGTCCGGAAAGTTGATCCGTCTGATTGAAAGTCATGAAGAAGAGATCACCGCCGGATTCGTGCGGTCGATCCGTAACGATCCTGAATTGAAACACTTAGGAAGATTGCCCGACATCGAATTGCGGGATCGCTGCCGTGAAATTCTGAGGAACCTGGGGTCCTGGCTGGTGCACGGCAACAAGGAGAAACTCGCCAGGGAGTACGACAACATCGGCAGGATCCGCCGGGAGGAGGCAGTACCGCTGGACGAATGTATTCGCGGCCTGTGCCTGATCAAGGACGAGATGATCGCTTTCGTCGATCGCCAGGGGATCGATCCCGATTACCTGGAGTTGTACGCGGAAGGCGAGTTGGTGCGCCGGATCTCACCATTCTTCGACCTGCTGGTGGTTCATCTGGTCCGCGGATACGAAGGCGCGCGGCACCAGGTGGCGCACGAAGCCGCGTGACCGATCGCCGGTTTGATCGTCCACGCTCAGCCGCAGCGGTTGTGAATCAGCGTCTCGTGAGGCGCCGGCCGGCCTATATCACTCTGCCAGACACCGGGCACTCGCGCCTCACATGCCGAGCAACCGCCTCCGGGGGTCACGCGCATGCGGACCAACCGGAACCCCTGCCGCTCGATCAATAGCTCCCCACAGGAGGCACAGAGCGTGTTTCCGAGATCGCCCGCCTGGCCGTCGAGGTTGCCGGCGTATACGTACCGCAAGCCGGCTTCGCGTCCAATCCCGGCTGCCCGCTTCAATGCCTGGACGCCTGTGTTCTCCGCGGACATCATTCTATAGCTTGGATGAAACGCGGTGACATGCCAGGGGATGTCGGGCGAAATTGCGCACAAGAATCGCGCGATGGCGCGAAGCTCTTCCGGAGAATCGTTGAATCCGGGAACAACCAGCGTCACCACTTCCAACCAATACCCCAGAGCAAAGATCGCCGCGATCGACTCCAGTACCGGTTTCACCCGTCCTCCCAACCGGTGATAACGGCCGTCATCCATGGTCTTCAGATCCACCTTGAACAGATCCAGATACGGCCTCAGGTACGCCAGCGCTTCGGGCGTGGCGTTGCCGTTGGAAACGAAGCCGGTCACCAAACCCGCCGCGTGCGCCTGGCGGAAAATTTCCGCCGCCCATTCGGCGGTGATCAGCGGTTCGTTGAAGGTGCTCACCACCGCCGACGCCTTGGCCGCCAGGGCGAACCGGACAATCTCCTGCGCGGTGATTTCACGAAACTCCGTGGTCGAACGGAAGTCGCGAAAGGTCTGCGAGATCGCCCAATTCTGGCAGAAGTCGCAATGGAAACAGCAGCCCAGCATGCCGAAGCTCAGCGCCATCATGCCCGGGATGGCGTGATAGAAAGGCTTTTTCTCGATCGGGTCGCATTGCAAGGTGCTGACGTATCCGTAGGGGACACGCATTGTCCCCTGCCGATTGAAGCGGATCTTGCAGGCACCGGCGAAACCCGCGGGAATCGGACATCGGTGGCCGCAGGCCAGACAGCGGATACGATTCCCATCAAGAGACTCGTACAACTCGCCGCGACATGTATGGTTGGCAAGCGCCTCAGCCAGCGTCATCGTGCCACCCAGCGCTAATTTTACCTCTGTTAGTCCGAAATCAATCGGATATCGCACGGTCCGACGGTCGTGAACACCGCGGACGGACGTAGCTTGGGGGTGTGGGGCAGACGGTCGTCTTTTTGCCGTCCGCCGTCTCCCCGGGGTGACTCGGCCGTGACGGGCGACAATGGCGACCGCCTGTCCTACAGAATCGTTGCAACCTGGGGCTCCTCTCTTGCATCTAATAAATAAAGGACTGCTCCCGCCTACGCGGTCCATCCGGCCCTTGTCCGCCGGGATCCCTTGAATCCGATCAATCCAATCAGGAGGAACTGTTTCGTTTTGTCACAAGAACTGAAAGACTATCTCCTGGTCAGCGACTTTGACCAGACACTCAGTTTCAATGATTCCGGCGTGGTCCTCAGTGAGATGATGGGTATCTCCGGATTTCGCGAGCGCATTGCCGGACTTTCCGATATTCACCTGGTGCAGCAGGGCGGCGAGCTTGCCTACCTGCTTCTCCATGATCCGGAATACCGCCGCATCCGGCGCGAAGACCTGCACGAAGTCGGCAAGCATGTCCGCTTGAAGAACAACATCGGACTGCTATCCTCGCTACTGGAAAATCTCGATGGACGCCGGTTCTCGTTCTACGTGGTGTCGGCGGCGCCGCAGGAAGTCATTCAATCGGCGCTCGAAGGGATCGTCCCCTCGAACCACATCTTCGGGACGGAATTCCGCTATGACGCAGAGTCCGGCGAGATCCAATCCATCGCCAGAGTGCCCGCCGGCTACGGCAAGGTTGCCGTCGTCGAGGGCCTGCGGGCATCAGTAGGGATTGCGCACGACCGCTTGGTTTATGTCGGCGACGGCAGCTCGGACGTACATGTGATGCTGCACGTAAATCGCCTCGAGGGGCTGACGATCGCGGTCTCGGAAAACAAGTACATTACCCAGATCGCGAAACGAACCGTGCTCAGTGAGGATGCGCTGAGCGTGCTGGTTCCCGTGCTGGAGGAGATCTGCGGCTGGAACGCGGCGGGGGTCCGCGGCCTGTTCGAAGTGAACGGTTTCGTGCTGCGCGAATGGGACAAGGTGCGCACTGACACGATTAGCATCGGCCGTGCGGCATCCGTGGAGGCGGCCTGATGCTGGAGGCAATCGGTTGGGTCGCGACCGCCGTATTCGCGGCGTCCTACTTGTTCCGCAGCGGTGAGGCGTTACGGCGCGTTCAGGCTCTGGCGGCGCTGCTTTGGATCGTTTACGGCGTGGCGATCTCCGCCAAGCCCGTTATCGCGGCGAACGCCATCGTTGCGGGCGCGGCGGTAGGCTCGGCTGTGGTTAAGCGGGGGAAGCGCCGCGGGTGTGAATCGTCCCAATAAACACGGGAGCCGGAGCCGTTTATCCGAAGCACGGCGGTCAGTAACTGCATCCAATTCGTTATGAATCTCGAATTGAAAGGCAAGACCGCGCTCGTGACTGGCTCGACAGCGGGGATCGGCCTCGCGGTTGCTACCGCCCTGGCGAAGGAGGGTGCGGCGGTGATTGTCAATGGCCGCACGCAGGATCGCACCGATCGGGCGATGCGCGCCAGCGGCGCCGCGCAGGGAATCGCGGCGGACCTGGGGACGGAAGCCGGCGTCCGGACTGTCATCGAACGCTTTCCGGCCGTGGACATCCTGGTCAACAACGTCGGTATTTTCGAACCGAAGCCGTTTGCCGAGATCGACGATGACGATTGGCGCCGGTTTTTCGAGATCAACGTCCTGAGCGGAGTCCGCCTGAGCCGCCACTATATTGGCCCGATGCTGAAGGCGAACTGGGGACGCATCATCTTCATTTCCAGCGAATCCGGTCTGCAGATCCCGGCCGAGATGATTCATTACGGAATGACCAAGACGGCGCAACTCGCAGTTTCCCGCGGGCTGGCGGAAACGACGGCGGGAACAGCAGTAACGGTGAACGCGGTCCTGCCCGGTCCCACGGCGTCGGAGGGCGTTACGGAATTCGTGAATAAGCTGGCCGCTGAGAAAAACATGAGGCGGGAGGCATTCGAGCGAGCGTTTTTCGAAACGGCCCGTCCCACCTCTCTTCTTCGCCGGTTCATCACTCCCGAGGAAGTCGCGGCCGTGGTCACCTTTGTGGCGAGTCCACTGGCGTCGGCAATAAACGGCGCATCGGTGCGGGCCGATGGCGGCGTCGTACGCTCGATTGCGTGAGTTGCGGCCCGCCGCGCTTTCCCAATCATAGCCAAGGATACTTGAAATCTTCATGACGGGAGCTTTCAGCGATCAGGTTTTGAAGCCTATGCCGCGTTCGGCGTAGGCTTCACTCTGCCGATTCCCAAACTATGCCGAATGAGAGGGGCGGCCGATGGGTCGCCTTAGTAGCCCGTTCCAACTTCCGTCAGGGGACACCCGATATCGGGATAGCGCAACATACCTGGATGCCGATCGGATTGAATTCCGCCGAACGGCCTCCGAGGCTTGCCGGCAAGCTCGAAAATTGGGGGTGAAGACTACTGCTTTTTGAGCTTCCACTCGATGGCCTGGCCGCCACCGCCGCCGCCGGAAATCTCGGACGAGAGTTGGATCCCGTCGCTGGTGACTTTACCCTTATAGGTCAGCTTCAGCTCATTTCCCTGCATGCTGGCGGTGATGGTGAAAGAGATATTGTCGCCATCGATCTTGCCATCGGTGATAGTGGATTTGCCGAGCATCTGGCTGGTGGTCTCGCCCGTGAGCTTGTTGCCGTCCACTTTGAAAACGAAGGTGCGCTCCAGCGAGCCGTTGGGACCGCCTTCGGCCGTTCCCTTCCAGGTGCCGCTGATATCCGCCGCGAACGCGGCGATGGCGCAAAGCGCAGTCAGTGCGAATAGACGCTTCATGGATTCGCTCCTTGAGAAACGATTGTATCCGATCAGCTGTGTTCCTCGGCGGCCAATATCGGCTCGTTCTTACCGCTCTTTTCCGCAGCCAGGCGCATAAACAGGTCCACGGCAGCCGATGCGTTCTGGCCGTACCCGTCGGCCCCGATCTCCTCGGCGAACATCTCGCTGATGGGCGCGCCGCCCACGGCCATTTTGATATCGCCGCGGCCCGCCGCGCGAAAACCATCGATCACGGTTTTCATGTACGTCATGGTCGTGGTGAGCAGCGCGCTCATTCCGATGATGTCGGGATGGCACTGATCGGCCGCTGCCATGAACTTCTCGACGCTCTGGTCGACGCCGATGTCATGCACTTCGAAGCCGGCGCCTTCCGCCATCATGCACACCAGGTTTTTGCCGATATCGTGAAGGTCGCCGCGGACCGTGCCCATCAGCAGCACTCCGGCGCGCCTGGCCGTACTGTCCTTGGCGCTGAGCAGGGGCTTCAGCACCGCCATGCCGGCCTTCATGGCGCGCGCCGCGATGAGAACTTCCGGCACATACAAAACGTTGTGCTTGAAATCCTCGCCCACCACGCTCATGCCGGCGATGAGGCCGTCGTTGAGAATCTCCTGCACGGGACGGCCCTCGGCCAGGGCGTCCTTGGTCATCTGCTCCACCTCTTTGGCGTTGCCCTCGTAGAGGAATTGGTTCATCCGGGCGTAATCAACCATTCAAAACCCCTTGCGCCGCCACCCGTCCGGCATTGAACTCCTTCAGCGCTTCCAGCATGGCCAGGATGTTTTCCCGCGGCATTCCGGGACTGGTGCCGCCGCCCACCGACAGTATCACGCCTTCACCGCCCGACCCTTCGAGCACGTCGAGGGTAGCTTCCCTGACTTCGTCGGGCGTTCCGCGAACGCCGATTTCCAGCGGATTCACGTTGCCCATGAGGCACATGCGATCACCCACGCGCTGCTTCACCTCGCGGATATCTTTCTGCTTGCCCCAGTTGAGCACGTTGAAACCGGCATCGGGCAGATGGTCCAGGCAGGCATCGACTTCGGCGTCGTTATGATAGAGCTTGATCCAGTCTTTCGGAAACGCGTCGCAGATGCGTTTCAGATACGGGTGCGCGAACTCTTTGTAATGCTCCTCGTTGATGAACCCGACGATGTCGTCGAGGATGAAGATGCTCTCCACGGTATCGCCCATGGCCTTGTGCTGCGCTTTCAGCCAGTCGATGATCACCCGGGTACAGAGATCGATCAGCTTGTGGGCGCCCTCGGGATTCTCCACCAGGTCGATCATGAAATGGGTGGTTCCGCGGACAAAACCCGCCGTGCAGAGCGGCCCGCGCGACGTCACCATGGGCAAAATGTAGCCCTGGTCGAGAATGCGCTGGCGCTGCATCTTGATGCGATGGAGCGTGAGCGCGGCAAAGGCATCAGCGTCCACTTCGTATTCGGGAAACTGGTCGATGTCTTCCAGGCGGTACAGGGTGTGATATTCGCTGGGCGTATTGTCCTGCCAGAACTTGATTTTCGCGCCCAAAACGGAAGGCTCCGCCGCCATGCCGTATTCCATCCACCACGATGGCACGAAAATGATGTCGGGAAACTCCCGCATGATCTTCAGGTTGGCCTGAAACCAGACCTCTGGATCGAGATAATAGTCGAGGTGCGGAATCCCCAGATAGCCGGGCATCCAGGGGCTATCGATAATCAACGCCATGGGGATGGCGTCCAGTTTCTCCATGCGGGCGGCTCGTTTAAAAGTCTCCCATTGCTGCGGCAGCATAAGGTCCTCATGGTCCCAGGCGCAAAACGGCGTTTTTCCTGGAACAATTCAATTTTGTTTCATGGTACAACAAAACGGTATGGAAGCCTATACCGGAGAAACGCCGTCTGCCCGGGTTGCGGCCCTGACTCCGGCACGGCTCCGTCCCAACGTGAGGACCTATGTTATCGCGTCTAATCCGCCTGATTCCTTGCCTGCTGCTGGCAGGCTCCGCCTTCGCGCAGACTAATCCTTGGACCAGCCTCGTCCGCGGTTCGTGGGTGCAAACCGGGGCCGCGGCCCCGGGGGATGTCACGCTCGCATCCGGCGAGACGGTCGCTCAGATTGTCATTTCTGACGATGAAAACGCCGCGGTCCACCAGGCCGCCACATTTCTCGCCGGCGATATCGAGAAGATCAGCGGGCGGCGGCCGGAACTGGTCAAGACCCCAACCGACGGCAAAGTGAACATCCACATGGTGACCTTGGGGCGTGGTGAGGTGCCGGCAGCGGTAAACGCCTCGCCGATGCAAGGCCAGTGGGAGAGTTACCGCATCGCGACCGAAGGCCGCAACGTGTGGCTGGTGGGGTCGAATCCCCGCGGGACGGCGTTCGCAGCCTACACGCTATCGGAGCGGCTGGGGATCGATCCCATTTATATATGGACCGGCTACCAGCCCGAGCATCACAATCCGCTGGTTCTCAAGCGGACCAGCTTTTCGCAGGGTCCGCCGACATTCCGCTATCGCGGCTTCTTCCATGACGACGAGGACCTCCTTCCCCGCCCCTTCGACGCCAACGGCTATCCGCTGCAGACCGGCGATGTGCCGCTGATCTGGTATAAGCGCTTCTTCGAGACCGCCCTGCGCCTGCGGATGAACATGGTGGCGCCCTATACTCGCGTCCACCGGCGTTTCGAGGTCCAGAAACTGGCGAGCGACTGGGGGCTTTACTATACTTCGCACCACTACGACATTCTGCTATCGAACCCGTTCGGGCTGACCATCTTCAATCTGGCCGCGGAGCGGGGAGTGCAGCCGAATTACGATTGGTTCACGAATCGCGAGGGCATGTTGACCTTCTGGCGGGGAGGCTTGACGGAGAACAAGGATATCGACGCCATCTGGCCAGTTGGAATGCGCGGCACTTCCGACCGGCCGTTCACCTTTCCGCCCAACACCAGCGACGAGAAGAAAGCGGCTACCTTCCGCGAAGTCATCGGCGAGCAAGTGAAGATGGCGCACGCCGCGCAACCGCATCCGCTGTTGACCTTCACGATGTACTCGGAGATGCTGCCGGCGTACCAGCGCGATCCCGCCGCGTTCGACCTGCCCGACGATGTCATGATCATCTGGCCGGACGACAACGACGGGCACATGCGCGGACTGCCGGCCTCGGTCGGCAAATGGAAGCACGGCGTCTATTACCATCTGGCCTACCTCGGCGGGAATCTCAGCAAGCAGACCACGCACACCGAGACACCCACGGTGGTGGCCGACGAATTTCAGAAGATCGTGAAAGCAGGCGCTACCGAATATATGCTGGTCAACGTCTCGGAAGTTCGCGACTACGTGATGGGGGCCCGCATGATCGGCGATATCTGCTGGGATGCGCCGGCAGTCTATGGCGCACCCAAGCCGGCTGAGCGCTACACCGCCTGGTGGTCGCGCGAATACTTCGGAAGTTCCGCCAAGGCGGTCGAGAGCGCCTACACTCAATACTTCGAGCTCCTCGACAAGCCCGACACCTTGTGGAACGCCATGAACACCATTCAGACGCTGATCGATCGGCTCTATCTGAAGGTCGCGGGGAAGCCGTTCGAGCCGCTCGCCGCCGATGCGGTTACGGAACTGCAATCACGCGCGAAGTTGCTGGATGCGGCTCTGGCGTCCGAGCAACAGGCGGAGACCGGTATGAGCCGCGATCAACAGCGATTCCTCTCGATCGACGACGGATTGGGGGTCAAGATCGCCCAGCGCCAGACGCACGCGGCGCTGAAACTGGAAGAGGCCTTGCGCGCCCCGGATTCGACCGCAATGTGGCGCCTGGCAGGCGAGGCCTACACATACCTGGAAACACTCGAGACCGACTTCGCGCGAGGCGAGTACCCGCCGTTCGACCGCTGGTACCACGAAACCTGGATCCGTTCCGAACGCAGCGCCAATAATCCGCATCGAGCGTACAACCAGTTGCGGGCATTCATCGGCACGGACGGACGGGATGAACGGCCGCCGGCGCCGGCTTTTCCGCGTGGGCCGTTTCCGGGCCGTGGTCCCGGGAGGGGACAAGCGCCCGGGCCGGGACGCGGACAATCGCCCCGATGAACCGCCCGGAAAGCTTCAACCGGGCGGGTTTTCCCGTGATTCAGCTTATTTGACGCCGCCGCAGGCGCATCCAGGCGAGCACAAGCATACAGCCCGCGAGGCAAACCAAGCCCCACTCGCCAACCGTCGGCACGTTCGGAATGTTGGACGTCAGCACAGTAGACTGAGCTGAACTGCCGGACGCGTCGACAATAGCCGCGGTGCACGTGTCGGCGACGCCTGCGGGACTCGTGGTATCGGCCGTGCATGCCGTGTTGTTGAAGGCTGAAGCGGTGGAGGCTATTAGTTCGAGGATGGCTACCCGGCTGGGAGGGGTGTGGGGGGTGGATTGCCACTCCTCCAAAACGATCTGCGAGGAAGTAATCTGCCCGGCCGCGTTCGTACTGACGACAAACGAATAAACGCGCGAGTTCGGGTCAGCGCTCGAATAGGTGACGATGCCGTCTGAAAGCGAGAAGCTCGTCACTTGAGCGAAAATATTCTGATTTGCGAGGTTGGCCGCCAACGGCGCCGCGGTCGTGAACGAGCCGCTGGTTTGCATGGACGTCGTATAGTTGGCGCAGGGACCGGTAGCGCAAGCCGTAAAATTGGTTACCGTCGTATAGTTTCCGCTGGCAAAGGTATAGGTCGTGGCCCACGCACTTGCCTGGATCAGCGCAAACAACATCGCAAGGCTCGTCTTCATGACTCCTTTGTGCAACGATCTCTTTGTTTTCGGCTATCCTATCACGCTCACGCAGGGGAAATACAAGCATTTTTCTACTGCGTTTCCGTATTAGCCAAACGGGCGCCGCGCAACCGGCGTGCGCCCCGATCGACAACAACAATTCGCTGTTTTCCTCGAAAATTTACCTTGACAGGGATTTAGTTTTGCTATACAACTAACTCAATCCGGGTAGGTTAGAGGTCCGAAATTGTCTGTGTGTAGTCGCCCGCCCTGTCGCGTGCGGTGCGACCAAGGAGAGGCTGAATGAAACAAACGATTTGTGCATTGGCCGCGATGCTGATGCTGGCCGGTCTTATCGGCGCTCAGGAGAACCGCGGTACCATCCAGGGAACAGTCAAGGACCCGCAGGGCGCCATGGTCAGCGGCGCCAACGTCACGATCACCAACACAGATACGAAGACCATCGTTAAAGTCGTGACCAATACTCTGGGACGGTACACCGCGCCACTCTTGATGCCCGGGAACTATACCGTCATGGCGGAGCTCGCCGGCTTCAAAAAGGATGTGCACACCGGCATCACGCTGCTGACTGCCGAAGTCCGCGACGTCGATTTCACTCTGCAGGTCGGCGCGGCTTCGGAGTCCGTCACCGTGACCGGGGAAGCTCCGCTCATTGACGTCAGCCACACCGATAACGGAACGGCCATGGACGAACGCACCGTCCGCGATCTGCCGGTGATGACCGACGTGGCCACCAGCCTGATCCAATTCGCGGCAGGCGTGAACTCCGGGGCCGGCGCCGAGCAGATCCTGGGCCCGCATTCCACACAGGGCGGCTCCGATTACAACAACGGCACCGGCGTCGGCGGCAACGTATGGACTATTGACGGCGCCTTCAGCAACGGCAACGGCCGCAACACGTCGAACCTTCCGTCGGTCAGCCTGGTCGATGAAGTGAAGGTCGTCGACAATACGTTCGACGGCAGCTTCGGCCACTCCACCGGCCTCGGCATCTCGATTACCACCAAATCCGGCAGCAATCAGTTTCATGGGGACGCCAGTGAGAATTACTGGAGCCAGCGCTGGCAGGGCAGCAACCTCTTCGTCAAAAAGCAGTACTTCACCAACATCGACAGCTTGAATGCCAAGGGGCAGACCGGGGCAGCCAATGCGGCCGCGGCTCTGCCGATCCAGGCGTCCGGACACTCCAATCTCTATGGCGTCACCGGCACCGGGCCACTCTGGATTCCACACATCATCGACAAACGGAACAAGGTCTTCTGGACGTTCAGCTACACGGGCGAGCATGATGCCAAACCCGAGACCTCGAATTCCTATTCCCACGTCGTTCCCACCGCCGCCGACAAGACCGGCAATTTCTCGGACATGTTGAAGGTCACGTCCGACGGCCTGAACTATCAGCTCTTCGACCCGCTTTCGGTAAGGGTCGATACCAGCCGCAGCGGAACGCACTATATTCGCACGCCGATTCCGGGCAACGTGCTGCCGGCCTCCTACATGAACATGGGCGCCCCATTCTACAAGCCGTATCTGAAGTATTGGCCCGACCCCAACAACTGGTTTGACCCCACGCTGGCGCTGAATGCCGGCTCCACCGATGGCCAGTTCGTGAACACTCCCTACAACTGGCTCTTCGGTTCCTACTCCGGACGAATGGACATCAACCTCACCGACAAGCTGCGGGTATTCGGCCGGTATACCCGAAACCACTTCGTGGAGTACCGCAGCGACTGGACGTACTTCATCGTCAAGGGCTGGAATAACAGCGGCGCCAACGGCACCGGCGTCACCCGCGACGACCAGAACGGCGTGCTCGATTTCGTCTACACCGTCAGCCCCCGCACCATGTTGCACGTCGCGGGTTCTGTGAGCAACTGGATGTCCTACACCACGACATTGCCGTACGCCTTCCAGTTCAAGCCGTCCGACGCCGGTCTGCCCACGTACCTCAACGACTATTGCGGAAACTGGTGCTACCTGCCGCTGATGAGCATCAGCGGATATTCCACTAACGGTATCGGCGGGACTCCCGGACCGCAGTACAACCGTTTCTTCGACTACTACGGCGATCTCTATTACAACCGGGGCAATCACCAGTTCCACTTCGGCGGAGATTTCCGCCAGGAAACCCGTTCCATCCACAACGGCAACAACGACGGCCAATACACCTTCGGCAACACCTACTTCCGCGAATATGACGATGCCGGCCCCAACGGCAACTACAACCCCGCCACCCTGGGCTTGAGCTGGGCGTCGTACATGATGGGCCTGCCCACGAGCAATACCATCTCCGACAGCGCCAGTTACCTGGTCTCCAACCAGTTCCTGGCGTTCTACGGACAGGACACGTGGCGAGTCAAGCCCAACTTAACGTTGACCCTCACGCTGCGCGCCGAATGGGAGAATGGCGCCAAGGGCGCACAGAATAACTACATCGTGGGTTGGAATCCGACTGCCCAACTCCCCGTCAGCTCCGCGGTGCAGGCTGCTTATGCGGCCAACACCGCCAGCCAGGTGCCGGAGTTGCCGGCTTCCAGTTTCAGTGTGACAGGCGGCCCCTTGTACGCCGGCACGCAGGGCGCGCCGTCGCGCATGTGGAACAGCCAGTTGGTGTGGCTGCCCCGCATCGGCGTCGGATACCAGATCAGTTCCAAAACCGTCCTGCGCGGCGGATATGGTGTCTACTATGACACCCTGGATGTCAACGCCCTGGTTTTGGGCTTGAACCAGACCGGCTATTCCGTCAATACCGGCACTACGTTCACCACCACGCAGGGCGTCACCTGGGGATCCAACGGGACCAACTGCGGCGCCTGGTGCAACCTCGGCACCACGCTCACTTCTCCCCTCACCGACCCGTTCCCCGTCCGTTCGACGAACAATAGCACGCGCTTCAATTACCCGGTGGGCAACACCTACGGTCTGATGAACCTGCTGGCGCTCGCCAACGGACCGAGCAGTTGGGCCGTGCCGGCCAGCAAGCACCCGCGCATGCAGCGTTGGCGCGCGGCGATTGAGCGGCAGCTCACTTCCCACGACCTGCTGACGTTCGGCTACACCGGCGCATGGACCAGCGATTTGAACGTCCAGACCAACCTCTCGGCCCTGCCGGCGAGTTACTATTTTCTCGGTCTGGCACGGCCGGTCAATTCGGCCGGATCCACCCTGGCGTGCGCTTCCGGCGTCACCAACGCCACTGCCGGCTTCTGCCTCGAGGACACGAACTTCGGCGCCAACGTCCCCAACCCGTTCTATATCGGCAACCTGAGCGCTCTGCAGACCAGCAACCCGGCATTATACGGCGCCCTCAGCACCGTCGGCAGTTTTTTCACCAGCACCACTATCTCCAAAGCTACGCTGCTGCGGGCATACCCCTCCAGCAACTACTCGATCCCTAATCCGATCGGCCAGGAACGCGAAACCAACCTCGACGCCTCCATCGTCCACCGTTTCAACCGCGGCTTGAGCGCCAGCTTCAACTACAGCTATTTCCATGGCCGCATCGCCAACAGCTACGAGCAGGCGTGGAATCCCAACGATCCCAGCAACCCGCAGTCGTTGTGGTGGCTGCCGAACAACGTCAACCCCAACCGCTTCACCGCGACCTGGGTCTACGATTTGCCGTTTGGCAAGGGACGCCACTGGGTCAACAACAGCACGGTCCTCGACGCCCTGGTGGGCGGCTGGATCGTCTCCGGTAACTACCTGTGGTCGCAAGGCACGTTGATTGCGATGCCCAACGCCTTCTACTATGGCAATCCCAACGGCATCAAGCTCTCCAACCCCACCTTCGGGGAATGGTTCAACACCGCCGGATGCCTGTTGCCCGGGCAGACTCTTGGACCTGGCGACGTCGCGGTTCCGCTCGGCCAGCCCTGTACACAGGGTTGGGACAAGCGCACCGCCATGCAGCCCGGCACCTACCAGGCGCGAATCATGCCCTTGTACGTGGATGGCGTCCGCAACCCGAACTTCGGCGTGTTGAGCGCCAGCCTGGCTCGCGACTTCAAATTTCACATCAAGGACCAGACGCTGACCTTCCAGCTCCGCGGCGATGTCATCAACCTGGAAAACCACTCCTACTTCAATGGGCCCAACACCGGAGTGACCGGCGGAGTGGGCACCTTCGGCGCCATCACGTCCGGATCTACGGTTCTGAACCGCTTCATCCAGGTTCAGGGACACATTCGCTGGTAAATCGCTCGGCCAATCGGTGGTCTGACGGCGTCCCCGCCCCTGAGCGCGGGACGCCGTTTTCATTTTGTCGCCCGCAAATTTCATTTTGTCGCCCGTAATTGGGGGGGATCCGAGCCTCCACCGGAGCAGGGCACCTCGAGGAGGGCTTGACATGGATTTTGTTTTGTCATACAACTATCCCTGTATATAGGTTAGTCAGATCCCAAACTCGCTTTTTGCCGGGGCGTACCAAAAGGGGTGAGTTCCTGGCACTGGAGGACGATTACATGAAACGTGTGCTCTGCCTGATCGCAGCGCTGTTGTTACTGGTCAGCCTTGCAGGTGCCCAGGAAAACCGCGCTACGATCCAGGGGACGGTCAAGGATGCTCAAGGCGCCCTGGTAACGGGCGCAACCGTGAGCGTCACGAACACGGACACCAAAACCGTAATGACCCTCAAAACCAACGCCGCGGGGCGTTACATCGCGCCGCTGCTGATGCCCGGAAATTACACCGTCACCACTGAGATGCCCGGCTTCAAGAAAGATGTGCGCGACGGCATTGTGCTGCTGACCACCGACGTCCGGGATGTCGACGTAACACTTCAGGTGGGCGCGGCGTCGGAAGCCGTCACCGTCAGCGGCGAAGCGCCGCTGATCGACGTGACCCATACCGACACCGGAACGGCGTTAGACGACAAGACGGTCCAAGACCTGCCGGTCATGGCCGGAGTGGTCACCAGTATTTTCCAGTTCGCTCCCGGCGTAAATGCCGGATTAAGCGCTTCTCAGATTCTGGGTCCGCACTCCACGCAGGGCGGGTCCGATTACAACAACGGCAGCGGCGTGGGCGGCAATACGTGGACGATCGATGGGGCCTTCAGCAATGGCAACGGCCGCAACACCTCCAACCTGCCGGCAGTCGACATGGTGTCCGAGGTTAAGGTCGTCAACAATACGTTTGACGGCAGCTTCGGCCACTCCGTCGGCCTCGGCCTCAGTATTACCACCAAGTCCGGCAACAACCAATTCCATGGCGTGGCCTCCGAAAACTACTGGAGCCAGCGCTGGCAGGGCAGCAACCTGTTCACCAAGCAGCAGTACTACCAGAAAATCGATGCCGCCAACGCCGCCGGCAACACCGCGCTTGCCAATTCATATGCGGCTCAGCCCATTCAGGCTTCCGGCCATTCCAATTTGTATAGCTTCAACGTCGGCGGACCGATCTGGATTCCTCACGTGATCGACAAGCGGAACAAGATTTTCTGGAATCTCACCTACGTGGGAGAACACGATGCCAAGCCGGAAACAGCGAATTCTTACGCGCACGTGGTCCCTTCCGCGGCCGAGAAAACCGGCAATTTCTCCGACTTGTTGAACGTCACCTCCGACGGCCTGAACTATCAGCTTTTCGATCCCTTCTCGGTAAGGGTGGACAGCAGCCGCTCCGGAACGCACTACGTTCGCACACCCATCCCCGGAAACATTCTCCCGGCATCCTACAGCGCCATGAATTCCGCGGTCTACAAAAACTATCTGAAGTACTGGCCGGATCCCAATAACTGGTTCAACCAGAGCATCGCCCAGAACTCCGGATGCCCATCGACCTCGAGCTGCAATAACGCCGACTTTATGGGTGTTTCCACGCCTTACAACTGGCTCTACGGCGAATGGAATGGCCGCATGGACATCAATCTCACCGACAAGATGCGCGTCTTCGGCCGCTTTACCCGGAACCACTTTGTGGAGTACCGCAGCGACTGGACGTACTTCATCGTGCAAGGCTTCAATAATACCGGCGCGAACGGCGCGGGCGTAACGCGCGACGACCAGAACGGCGTGCTCGATTTCGTCTACACGATCAACGCGAGCACCATGCTTCACGCCGCCGGCTCGGTCAGCAACTGGATGTCGTACTCCACCACGTATCCGTATCCGTCCAGCATTAAGCCGTCCGGCATGGGTTTGCCTTCCTACGTCGACGACTATTGCGGGAGCTGGTGCTACATCCCCTACATGAACCTGACGGGAAGCAACGGCAACGGCTATTCCCAGAACGGCATCTCCGGAACCCCCAACCCGCAGTACAACCGTTTCTACGACTACAACGCCGACGTCTACCACATCCATGGCAATCACGAATTCCGCATCGGAACGGATTTCCGCCAGGAAACCCGCGTGAACCGTGCCGGCCAGAGCGACGGCACCTATACCTTCAGCAACACCTACTTCCGCCAGTATGATGACGCCGGGCCGAACGGCAACTACAACCCTGGCATGCTTGGTCTGACCTGGGCCGATTTCATGATGGGTCTGCCCACGGGCGCCTCCGCCTCGAATAATGCGAGCTATACGGTGTCGAATCAGTTCGCCGCATGGTTCGCTCAGGATACCTGGCGAGTGACTCCGAAATTCACCTTGACCCTGGCGCTCCGCGCGGAATGGGAAAACGGCGCCAAGGGACACCAGAACGATTACATCGTCGGCTGGAATCCCACCGCGCAGCTACCCATCACCTCGCTGGCTCAGGCGGCCTATGCAGCCAACACCGCCAGCCAGGTGCCGGAGTTGCCGGCTTCCAGCTTCTCGGTGCTGGGCGGCCCGCTCTACGCCGGCACGCAGGGCGCTCCGTCACGCTTGTGGGATCCCCAGTTGATGTGGCTGCCGCGCGTGGGATTCGGCTACCAACTCGATAACAAGACTGTGATCCGCGGCGGTTACGGACTCTACTATGACACTCTGGATGTCAATGCGCTGGTCTACGGACTCAACCAATCCGGCTATTCCGTCAGCACCAACACGACGTTCACCACAAACCAGGGTGTCACCTGGGGATCGAACGGGATCTGCGGCAGCTGGTGCAACGCCGCAACCACTCTGACATCGCCGCTGAGCGACCCATTCCCGGTGCGCGCCACCAATGGCAACACCCGCTTTAACGTGCCGGTCGGCAACATATACGGGCTTATGGGCCTGCTCGCCATCAGCAACGGCCCCAGCAGTTGGACCGTGCCTCCCAGCAAGCACATGCGGATGCAACGCTGGCGCCTCGCCATCGAGCGACAGATCAGCAGCCACGACGTGATCTCGTTCGGTTATACCGGCGCCTGGACCGATGACATCAACGTCCAGGTGAGCCAGTCGGCTCTCCCCGCGAGCTACTACTTCCTCGGCCTGGCCCGGCCCGTGAACGCCTCCGGCGCCACCATCGCCTGTGCGGCAGGAACCGCCAATGCAACCGCGGGATTCTGTCTCCAGGACACCAACCTGGGCGCCAACGTGCCGAATCCGTTCTACATCGGCAATCTGGGCGCGCTGCAAACCAGCAATCCGGCGCTCTACTCCGCCCTCAGTTCGGTCGGCAGTTTCTTCACCAGCTCGACTATTGCGAAATCCACGCTGTTGAAGCCGTTCCCCCAGGCCAACTACTCGCTGCCGGAACCGATCGGCCAGGAGCGCGAGAATAACCTGGACCTCAGCATCAACCACCGCTTCACCAAAGGACTGGTGGCCAATTTCAGCTATGACTACTTCCACAGCCGGATTGCCAACAGCTTCGAGCAGGGATGGAACCCCAACGATCCCAGCAGTCCGCAATCGCTCTGGTGGCTCCCGAATAACATCAACCCCAACCGCTTAACGTTCTTCTGGAGCTATGATCTGCCGTTCGGCAAGGGACGCGCTCTGCTCAACCAGAGCAAGGTTCTGGGCGCCGTCGTCGGCGGGTGGACCGTCTCCGGCGATTACGTCTGGTCCGAAGGCACGTTGATCGGAATGCCGAATACGTTCTATTACGGCAACCCGAACAACATCAAGCTTTCCAACCCGACCATCGGCGAATGGTTCAACACCGCCGGGTGCGTACTGCCCGGGCAAACGCTTGGACCAGGCGACGTTGCGGTTCCGCTCGGCCAGCCGTGCACCAACGGTTGGGAAAAGCGGACCGCCATGCAGCCGGGCACCTACCAGGCGCGCGTGATGCCGCAGTACATTCCCGGCGTCCGCAATCCGAATACCGGCGAACTTGATGGCAGTGTGAAGCGCAACTTCCGCTTTAATATCAAGGAAACCAAGCTCACCTTCACACTGCAAGCCGATGTCAAAGACGTCCTGAACCACTCCTACATGGGCGCCGTGAACACTGGTGCTACGAGCGGCGTGGGCACTTTCGGCGCCATCACTTCCGGATCCACGGTCCTGAATCGCTTCATTCAGATTTCGGGCCACATCCGCTGGTAGTGGAGTGACACTTCGGGGGCGCTAGAATCGGACCAGTGTCCAAGCGCCCCCAAACTTCCCCAGGCAGTCCCAAACTCTCCCGAAGCCCGGCGCCTCGATCCAGTCTCCTCAGTTACGCCGTCATCCTCTGCGCCACCATTCTTGCCTACCTCCCTGCCCTCAATGGGACACTCCTCTGGGACGATTCCAGCCACGTCACGCGCCTCGACCTCCGCTCTCTCCACGGTCTCTGGCGAATCTGGTTCGTTCCGGGCGCCACCCAGCAGTATTATCCGCTCCTACATTCCGCGTTCTGGTTCGAGCACGCCATCTGGGGCGACGCCGTCCTCGGTTATCACCTCCTGAACGTCCTTCTTCACGCCCTCGCGGCGTGCCTGGTGGTCACCGTCGTGCGGCGTCTTGCGCTGCCTGGGGCTTGGCTGGCGGGACTGTGCTTCGCTCTGCACCCGATCTGCGTCGAAGCCGTCGCCTGGATTTCCGAACAGAAAAGTACGCTCTCCGGTGTCCTCTATCTCGCGGCGGCGCTGGTCTACCTGCGATTCGATGAGTCGCGGCGCCGTTCGCACTACATCGCTGCGCTGGGTCTGTTTCTGCTCGCGTTAGCCGCCAAGACCGTCACCGCGACCCTGCCGGCGGCGCTTCTGGTAGTGTTGTGGTGGTGTCGCGGACGCATCGAATCGCGTCGCGACATCCTCCCGCTCGTTCCATGGTTCGCTGTCGGCGCCGCTGCCGGACTCTTCACGGCGTGGATGGAACGAACCTACATCGGCGCGGCCGGCGCCGCTTTCACGCTCACGCCGATCGATCGGATTCTCCTGGCATCGCGCATCATCTGGTTCTACGCCGCCAAGGTGATCTGGCCGGCCGATCTGACTTTCTTCTACGAGCGCTGGCACATCGATCCCGGCGAGTGGTGGCAATATCTGTTCCTCGCCGGCCTGATCGCTGCTGCGGCGGCTCTGTGGCGTCTGCGGCGGCAAGCTCGTGGGCCCTTGGCCGCATTTCTGATTTTCGCCGGGACGCTTTTCCCGGTCTGGGGCTTCTTCAACGTTTATCCGTTCCGCTACTCCTATGTCGCCGACCATTTCGCCTACCTGGCCAGTCTTGCGCTGATCGCGCCCGTGTCCGCATTCCTAACCTCGCTCGCCAAGCGCCGGCAATGGTTGCTCATTCTCCTGCCGGCCACCCTCGGCATTCTCACCTGCCGCCAAGCTGCAGACTACCGCGACGAAGAGACTCTCTACCGCGCGACCCTCGATCGCAATCCCAACGCCTGGCTGGCGCACAACAATCTCGGCAACGTTCTGCTGGCCGAGCCGGGCCGCCGTGACGAAGCCATCGCGCATTTCCAAACCGCCATCTCGCTCATGCCCGATTTCTGGGAAGCGCATCTCAGCCTGGGCAACGCTCTGCTGGAGACTCCCGGCCGCCTGGACGACGCCCTCGCCGAATATCGAACCGCCGCGCGCCTATCGCCCCGATCCGAGCGCGTGCACACCAATCTCGGCAACGCGCTCCTCGAAAAAGGCGATCCCGCCGGTGCTGCCGCGGAGCTCGCAGAAGCGTTGCGGATGGACCCGAATAACGCCGAAGCGCACAATGATATCGGCAATCTGTACTCGCAAACCGGCCGCCTGCCCGAGGCCATCGCCGAATACCGCGCGGCATTGCGCGCCAATCCCGATTTCGCGGAGGCGCACAACAATCTCGGCAGGGCTCTCGCGCAGTTGGGCCAGATGCCGGAAGCGATCGCCGAATTTCAGGCCGCCATCCGCGTCCGGCCGGGTTATGCCAACGCCCACAGCAACCTCGGAAACGCGTTATCGGCGCTTCCGGGCCGGTTGCCCGAGGCGATTGCCGAGTACCAGACCGCTCTCGAAATCCGGCCGGATTCCGCGCCATTACACAACAACCTGGGCTACGCATTTTCTCAGATGCCCGACCGCCTGTCCGACGCCGTCTCCGAATATCGAAAGGCGCTGCAACTGGACCCAAACTTCGCGGACGCTCACTACAATCTGGCCAACGCCCTCCTGCGCATCCCCGGACGCCAGGCGGAAGCCCTCGCGGAATTCGAAACCACCCTCCGTCTGCACCCCAGCGCCCGCCTGCGCGAAATCGTCGACCATCTGCGCACCACCCGAAAATAGACACAAATTGTGGTGCCGGCACTCATGCCGAAACGTTTCGCCAACGACGAATGGACCCGGACGAGATTCGGGAACAAACATCGCACTTTTGCGTCCTGACTCTATGAGGCCATTTCAGATCGCACCCACCCGGAGGACTACGGGCGATATTTAAGATATAACGGTCTCGTTAGGAGCCGACAAGCTATGTTGTTTGGTTCGGCTGCGCCGTTCATGCGCTACTGGCGGAACATCGGGAGTGCCAGTTGGCTGGCAATCGATTCCATCTGGGCGCACAAGTTGCGCAGTTCTCTCACGCTGCTCGGCGTCATCGTCGGAGTAGCCAGCGTCGTATTGGTGGGCGCGGCGATCCAGGGGCTGGGCACATACGCCTCGGACAGCACGTCCAAAGTATTCGGCAGCAATACATTCCTGGTCGCGCAGGTGGCAAGCGCCGTCTCCCGAACGGAGTACTTCGCCAAGCTGAAACAAAACCGGCCCATACGGCCTGAAGACTTGAAATACCTCAAGCTGTTGACCGGCGACACCATCGAATACAGTGCCTACAACCAGCGGGTAGAGGATATTCGACGCGAGATGCTGCGCTCGGAGGGCGCCTCGATTTTCGGCGTTGCCGCGCTGCTGCCGGAAATGCGGGAGATCAACCTGTCGGACGGACGATTCTTCACCGACCAGGAGGAGCGTTCCGCACAACCCGTCGCGGTGATCGGTTCTGAGGTGGCCGACGCGCTGTTCCCTAACACCTACCCGGTCGGCCAGACGGTGAGAATCCGCGACCGGGTATTCACGGTGGTGGGAGTGCAGGAAAAAGTGGGGTCGGCGTTTGGGAATAACCAGGACAATACCGCGTATATCCCATTCCCGATCTTCGTCAAAATGTATGGAACCGGGCAGTCGATCGCGATCTTCGGGCGGGCGCGGCCGGGAACCAACCTCACAGTCGAGGACGCGCTGGACGTGACGCGGGTGGCGCTGCGCACCCGGTTTCACGCCCTGCCCGGACATTCCGACCGGTTCGACAGTCTCACTCCCGAAGCCATGCAGTCTTTCATCACCCAGCTTCTGTCCATGATCTCGGCCGTGGTGGTGCCCGTAACCCTGATTTCACTGGTTGTCGGCGGGATTGTGATCATGAACATCATGCTGGTAAGCGTGACCGAGCGGACGCACGAGATCGGCGTGCGCAAATCCGTGGGGGCCCGGCGCACCGACATCCGCCGGCAGTTTCTCATCGAGGCAGTGATCCTGGCGGGGTTGGGCGGTATGACAGGAGTGGCGCTGGGCGCGTCGTTCGCCATGCTGCTATCCAGGATTGCCGGCCTGACCCTCACCATTACCATTCAATACGTGGTGCTGGGCCTGGCCGTCTCCGGAATCGTGGGCGTGGTTTCGGGCTGGTATCCGGCGGTGCGGGCGTCCCGGTTGGATCCGGTTGACGCCTTGAGGGCCGAATAGATGCGGATCACCGTTCGAGAGAACATTGCCATCGCGCTTTCGACGGTGTTGTCGCACCGGCTGCGTTCGCTGCTCACCATCGTCGGCATTGTCATTGGCATCACGACCGTGGTGACCGTCAGTTCCCTGCTGACCGGGTTGCGCAAAGGCATCGTGGTGTTCTTCGAGGAACTGGGCCCGGACAACATCTTCGTGGCGCGCTATAGCAGCGGCGCGGGCGCCGACAGCGGACCACCCAAAGAGCGGCATCGCAGGCCCATCCACCCGGAATATGCGGACGCGATCCGCCGGTTGTGCCCTTCCGTGCTCGTGGTCGCGAAGACCGTTTTCATACCCCCGGTCATGGGCGGCAAGCCGCTGATCGTCAAAGCAGGCGGCATCGACACCGATCAGTTCACGATTGTAGGAGACGCCACGGAAGCCTTCTCGACGATTCCGCGTGACATGGAGTCCGGCCGCCATTACACCGCGGAGGAGGAGCGCCGCGGCGCCAGGGTGACGATTCTGGGACATGCGATCGCCGAGACGTTGTTTCCCGGCGGAAACGCGGTCGGCCGGCAGATTATGGTGGACGGCGCGGAATACACCGTGGTGGGCGTGTTCGTCAAAATGAAAGGGGGATTCTTCGGTCAGAACCCGGTGGATTCGCAGATCAGTATTCCCTTCCATACGGCCTGCGCCCGCTATCCTCAGGTGGACACCCTCGCGCTCACCGCCAGGGCCCGGCCGGGGCTGCGGCAACAAGCCTACGACGAGGTGGAGGATACCCTTCGTAAACTCCGGCACCTGGGCCCCCACGATCCTGACGATTTCACCCTGAACACGCCCGACCAGATCGTCAAACAACTGGACAGCGTGACAGGCATGATCGTGGCCGTCGCCATCGCTATTTCGGGGCTGGGGCTTCTGGTGGGCGGCATCGGCGTGATGAACATCATGCTGGTCAGCGTGACGGAGCGGACCCGCGAGATCGGAGTGCGCAAAGCCATCGGCGCGCGCCGGCTGGACATCATCACGCAGTTCCTGGTCGAAGCCGTCACTCTCACGGCTGCGGGCGGTATGATCGGCATCGTGTTCGCCGTTCTGGCGACGGTGGCGATCGGCGCACTGGTCAGTTCACTGCCGTCGGTAGTACCTGTTTGGGCGCTGATCACCGGCTTCGCCGTTTCTGTCGGAGTGGGAATCTTCTTTGGGGTCTGGCCGGCCGTCAAAGCGGCACGCCTGAATCCGGTGGACGCGCTACGGTACGAATGAATGGACGGCGTGGGCGTTGGTTGATTTTCTTACACGCCGCCCGGATTCATCAGGCGTTCATTTGCCCTGATCCATAATGAAGGCCCGAGGAATTCCAAAATGCGACACATCGCGTTGGCTTTTCTGTTGGCGGCCGCGGCGCCGATCCTTTCGCAGACTCCGGGACCGTACCGCGTCACCCATACTTACACGCTGGGCGGCGACGGCAGTTGGGATTACGTGGTACCCGATCCGCCGAATCACCGTCTCTTTATCGCGCGGCAGACCCGCGTGATGGTGGTCGACGAGGACACCGGCAAACTCCTGGGTGAAGTTCCGGAGATCAACGGCGCGCACGGTACCGCCGTCGTCGCATCCCTCGGCCGCGGCTTTGCGACCTCAGGCAATGACCAGTCGGTGGTCATGTTCGACCTGAAGACCTTCAAACCGCTCAAGCGTATCCCCGCGGCGGAAGACGCCGATGCGATCGTGTACGACCCGCCGTCGAACCGTGTCTTCACGCTCAACGGCGACGCGCACTCCTCCACCGTCATCGACCCGGCGGCCGGAACCGTCATCACCAACCTGCCACTTGGCGGGAAGCCGGAGTACGGCGTTTCTGCGGGCGATGGCAAGGTGTACGCCAATCTCACGGATAACGGCGAAGTGGTCGAAATCGACGCCAGAACCGCCACCGTGTCCCGCCGATGGCCCACGGCGCCGTGCAAGAATCCGGTGTCGATGGCCATTGATACGGCGCATCGCCGCT